>JAABUQ010000089.1_pt1 | contig 175334 bp, 166 predicted proteins | sample 5560001 | NCBI WGS metagenome assembly JAABUQ01 (sample SAMN10711888, study PRJNA513371) | rock metagenome | isolation source: Antarctica rocks | place: Antarctica: Victoria Land, Finger Mt nord | collected 2015-12-18
GCGAGCGGGCTTGGCAACGGCATCAGGTTTACGGTAGACTCTTTTCAAGGCGTAGCTCCTTCAGGTGTAAGCAACCGAAGGCTACGCCGCTTCTTTTTGAATTTCCCCGAAAGTCGTCACGAGCTCGCTTCAAACATCTATGAGAGGCTGCGTGTCGATCAGAGATGAACCAAGGACGCCTGGCGCCGCAACGAGCCCGTCATACGGGGCTTTGCCTCAGAAAGTTCTCCCGGAGCCCTCCATACTACGGATGGCAACATCCTCTTAAAATTGTTGCCCCGCGTTAATCGGACGTTCGTTGGGCTGCCGAAGGCTCTCGCCTCACGAGCTGGCCTTCACGATCGCGACGACCAGCCGTGATCCACGCCTTACGCAAGTCGGCAACGTTGCGCTTATCGATGCCGGTCAAGGTGGTATAGCGGTTGTCGGCAAGCGTCTTCCCGGGCTGCGTCCAATCGTTTGCGGCGGAGCTCGCGGAGCTGCTCGTAGCGGCCGCCGCTGCGGCGGCCGGCGCGGCTGCATCACGGGCCGTATTGGCATGGGAACACGCGCTCGTGGCGGTTATCGTCGCGACGATCGCGCAACGTCGATAAGCTTCGCCCGGTCGACATCGCAGCATATGCGGCGGGAAAGGGTCGCACCGCATTGAAAGCCGCGGCCTCATCGAACGGGACACTCATGCAAAGGTGAGGTTCTACGTTGACCATCAGCGAGATGTTCGCACCGACGCTGTTCGCGGGCAAACACGTTTTCATCACGGGCGGCGGCAGCGGCATCAACCTCGGCATCGCGAAAAATTTTGCCGCCGTCGGCGCGAACGTGTCGATTTGCGGCCGTTCGCAAGAGCGGCTCGATGGTGCGGCGACGGCGCTACGCGCACTGGGCGCAAGCGTGTATGCGCAAAGCGCCGACGTCCGCAATTACGCCGCGCTCGAAGCCGCGCTCAAAGGCGCGCGCGACGCCTTTGGTCCGGTCGGAACGCTCGTCTGCGGCGCTGCCGGCAACTTTCCCGCATCGGCGGAAGCGATCAGTCCCAACGGGTTCAAGGCGGTGATCGATATCGATCTCATCGGTTCGTTTCACGCCTGTCGCGCTGCTTTCGAACAGTTACGGGAAACGAAAGGCTCGATCGTCTTCATCTCGGCTGGACAAGCCTTTGCGGCGTATCCGTTTCAAGCGCATGTCGGTGCCGCGAAAGCGGGCGTCGATATGCTTATGAAAGACCTCGCGGTCGATTGGGGCCGGTACGGCATTCGCGCCAATAGCATCGCACCCGGACCGATCGACGATACCGAAGGCATGCGCCGCCTCGCACCGGCCGAGGGTGCGAAAGAAAAGCTTGCGAAGCTCGTTCCGTTGCGCCGTCTCGGCCACGTGGACGATATCGGCGGAGTCGCGGTCTTTCTTGCATCGCCGCTTGCATCGTACGTCACGGGGACGGTCCTCGTCGCCGACGGCGGACAAAATTTGCTCGGCTCCGGTCTGTGGTTCGGCACGGCGATGGCGGGCGGTGTGTCACCGTAGGCGGTGAGAGGTGCGCTCGCCGGAACGTTCAATCCACGTCGAGATGCGCCGCCAATCGAGACGGTCTCTCATCGTCACGGCCATCGTTCTCGGACTTCTGGTGCCGATCTTGATCGTCGCCGGCTTGTCGGTGCGCAGGCTCGTCACGGCGTCCTTTCAAAGTGCGGAACACATGCGTTCGACCCGCGCGCTCGCGCTGGAAACGCTCAAGCTTCAGCTTGACGAAGAAACCGGCGTGCGCGGGTATGCCGTAACGCGGGATCGCTCGTTTCTCGAACCGTATCGCCTCGCTCGGCCACAAATGATCACGGCGATCGCCGGCTTACGGTCGGCGGTGGACACGCTTGCGGTACCTTCCGCGCGATCGAGCGTCGACGAGGCCGCCGCGCTAAACGACGTGTGGTTACGATCGGTCGCCGAGCCACTTGCCAAGGGTTCCGGTAGCGATGTGCGTTTCGTTCAGCATCGCGGAAAAGCACTCGTCGACCGTTTCCGTAGCTCCGTTACGGCAACCGACGGGGCCTTGCGCCGCCGCGAAGCGGCGATCGACGCCGCGGCGCAGTCTGCAATCGATCGCATCGTTCTGCTGGTCGGTGCGTCGGCGGCAAGCGTACTCGTCCTCGCGTTCGTCTTCGCCGCATTGCAGCTTCGAACTGCGCGCCGGCTCGAAGAAGAGCGGGAACGCGCCGAGGAAGAACGCCGGGTTACCGCAGGCTTGCGGGCGGCATATCAAGCCGAGAAACAGATCGCCGATACGTTGCAGGAGGCTTTCTCCCAGCGCCCGCTTCCGACGCTTCCGACACTTCGTTTCAGCGCCATGTACGTGCCGGCCACGGAGGAAGCACGCGTCGGCGGCGATTGGTACGACGCTCTCGAACTTGCGAAGAACCGCGTTCTCTTCGCGATCGGCGATGTGACGGGCCACGGTTTAGCTGCCGCCGTCGGCATGAGCCGCGCGCGACAAGCGCTCATTGCGGCGGCACTCGCCGATGCGGACCCGGCCTCCGTCCTGCGCCGGGTCAACGCCGATTTACTGCGCCAGGATTCGCCGCTCGTCACCGCGGTGGTCGGGTATGCCGACGCCGACAACAATGAGTTTGTTTATTCAATTGCCGGGCATCCGCCGCCGCTGCTCGTCGCGCCGGGTCAAGCGCCCAAACTGCTCGACTGCGGCGCCTTGCCGCTTGGAGCGATCGTCGATGCGGAGTACCGGACGTACCGCGTGCAGACGGTTCCCGGCGCGTCGCTGGTTCTCTACACCGACGGTGCGGTGGAGCACTCGCGCAACGTGCTCGACGGCGAGACGCTTCTGCTGCACGCGGGCGCACGCGCTCTCGAAAGCGGCGCCGATGATCCGGCGCGCATGATCCACGATACGATCTTCGAGAAAAGCGGGGCGGGCGACGACGTCGCTATTTTGACCGTCGGTTTTGCCGATGAGGGAGCTGCGGCCGTTACGCTTTCCGGGAGTCAAGCGAACGCCGATTTTCGGAGCCGAATCGGCACCAGCGTCGAACCGACGACAATCGTCGATGCCGTAGCCGAACGCCGCCTGCAAGCCGGGCGAAAGCGGCCGTTCCCGGACCGTCTGGTATCCTAACGCATGTGCCAGTTCGTGCCTTTACGACTCCGTTTGGGCAACGACGTAATCGACAACCTCTTCGAGGCGGCCGGTCCGCTCGAACACTTCACGTTGCCGCGCAGCGCCATTGCCGCGCTGCAGCGTATCCCGTACGAGTGACGAGACTTCGGCGTAGTCCCCCGCTTCGTCGAGTGCGTCGCGCAACTCCGCAAGCATCGACGCGACGAGCTTCTTCGCCTCGACGGCTCGGCCGGTCCGAACGTCGATTAGCTCGCCGTCGAGTCCGAATCGGGCCGCTTTCCAGTGCGCCACGCGAACCAGTTCGTGGCGGACCGCCGCGGGTTTCTTATTTCGTTGGCCCTCGAGATAAGCGCTGCGGGCGAGCGCCCGAACGAGCCCGGCGAGCATGACCGCTTCATCGACCGTCATGCAGACGTCGGTCACGCGGAACTCCAGCGTGGGAAAACGGCCGGAAGGCCGAACGTCCCAATAAATCTTCGTTTCGTCTTCGATGACGCCCGTAGCGATCAACGAAGCGATGAGGTCGTCGTACTCTTCTTTAGACTCGAACGCGAGCGGCGGCCCGGACATCGGCCAGCGCGACCACACCTCCGTGCGAAAACTCGCGTAGTCGCTATCGTCACCGAGCCAAAACGGCGAATTCGCCGCGAGCGCGAGGAGTGGAGAAAGCTGCGACCGGACGCGGTTCAGCACATCGAGCGCGACCTCACGATTCTGCAAACCGACGTGCACGTGAAATCCGAAGATGACCGTCTCGCGAGCGAGTTGGCCGAAGTCCGAAGCGATCTTACGATAGCGCTCTTTCGGCGTAATCGGCTGGTCGCTCCAGGTCGAGAAAGGGTGTGTGCCCGCGGCCGCGATGCGGCTTCCATTCCGTCGTGCGGCATCGATTACGTTGCGGCGAGCACGAACGACTTCACGGCGCACGTCCGCTAATGTCTCGCACACCGGGGTCGCAATCTCGATCATCGAGAGCTGCAATTCCGGCTGAACCTTGTCGCCAAGCTCCTCTTCCGCTACGGGCAGCAGTCGCGCCTGACGCGCGACGAGTTCCCGCGTCGTTGCGTCGATGATCTGATACTCTTCTTCCACGCCCAGCGTGAAAGTGTCAATTCCACTCGACATCGTTTCCCGGAAGATATGCCGTCTCGCTCCGGACGACCTGGGCTAAGAATTGTTCGGCTCTTCCACCGCGGGGACGCGTCCCCGATACGAAGATTTTCGCGGGATCGACGTGGTGCGCTCGAGCTTCGATATTCCCCCCCGGGGGCGGCGTTTGCGAATACTTCACGGTAAAGGGAACGGTCGCGTCTTCGCACTGAGAATCGCTTAAGCCGATCTTGCCTGTCTCATTGTTTTTAGCGGCGTCACGGTAAACATTGCAGTGTCACCGGATGCTGCTGTAATTCTTACCTTTTCCGGGCTGACAGTCGCTGCGTCGGAATCATTACTCGCAGCGTACACCGTTGTCGCGTGATGAACGGTGACCCTTAGCGTCTGGGCGCGTTGGAAGTGAACGTCAGCGTATTGGGGCTCACCACAAGGCGTGCCTGGCAGCGTGACTGCCCTGTGCACCGCGCCGGGCGTCGCTAAGCGTAACGCTGTCGCTCGCCGCTGATTGCACGCTTGGCTGCGCGTTCCTGAAGTCAGTCGCCGCTGGGCTTGTACTTCCGCCGCCACAAGCAGAAAAGGCCACGGCTGCAATGAGTGCCGCCCCAATGGACCGAAGACGAACCATCGCATAACATCTCCGCAAGCACGGAATTTTACCCACCACTGACGCACCGGAACTCCAGCGAGGAAAGGTTTTTTAAGGCATTGCGATCTCCTTCGAATCAGATATTGAAGCGGCTTGGGATGCTGAGCGGCCTTAAAGACCGTTCTCCAGACGCTTCAAGAAGTGTTTAACACCTAAGATGACGGGCCCGTTTCGATGATCCGCATGAGCGGGGAATTGGACGTGATGCGTCGCGCAGAGGTACATGGCGTTTTGCGCGTGATCGCCCCCGGACCGCCGATACTCGTCGATCTTTCCGAAGTCACCTACGCCGACTCGAGCATCCTTGCCGAATTGCTGCGCTTTCACGCCGAAGCGAAGCAGCACGCGGTGCGGGTCGCCCTCATCATTGTGAGCCGTCAATTCGCGCGCCTCGTGCACTACGCCGGGCTCGGACACGCCTTCGCGATTTTCGATTCGGCCGAGGCGGCTCGGGCGCATTTGGAAGGCGACGCCGCGCCATGACGAGCTGCTCCGAATTGCGCCTCAAGCGGACCGGACACCCGGCCGTCGCGCGTGATTTTCGTCGCGCGCTGACGGCGTTTCTCACGGCACTCGGTCTGGGCGAAGATTCCCGCGACGATGTTGCGACCGCTGTCGGCGAAGCGCTCGCCAACGCCGTTGAACACGCTTACTGTGGCGTTGAGCTCGGCGCGGTCGAATTGCAGGCGCATGTCGTCGACGGGGGTAGGACACTCTCGGTCGAGGTGATCGATTGCGGCAGCTTTATCGAGCGCGCACCGCGGCCCGATCGCGGCTTCGGACTTCGCATCGCACAATCGATCGTCCGCAGCCTCTCGATCGATGCCGAAAACGGAACGCACGTGCGCATGCTTTTCGACATTTCCCAGTCCGACGTCGCGTTATTGTGTCGCGCGCCTGAGGGACTACGCGAGATACGGCTCGTGCACCGCAACGGGCGCGAGGATCGCGTCCATGCGTTCGAAGAGCGACGCGTCGAACGTTAGATCTGCCGCAGCGGCGTTATCATCGACGTGTTCGGCCTTCGTGGCACCGACGATCACGCTCGAGATTTCGGGGCGACGCAGGCACCACGCAAGCGCAAGCTGGCCCATCGTCGTGCCCGCTTCTTTTGCAAGCGGCGCGAGTTTGGCGACGGCATCGAGAACCGATTGCGTGAAATAGTCTTCCATCATGTCGGCGGCGTTGCCGGCCGCGCGCGAACCCGTCGGTGGTTTCTTCGCATCCGTATATTTTCCGGTGAGGATGCCCATCGCGAGCGGCGACCACACGACGTTGCCGAGGCCATAAGCAGCGCACGCGGGTAGGACGCGTTCTTCGACGCGCCGCCAGAGCGCGCTATACTGCGGCTGGTTGCTGACCGGCTCCGCCCAGCCTCGCGCGCGAGCGAGCACGACGGCCGCACCGATCTGATCGGCATTCCATTCCGAAACGCCCCAATAGAGAATCTTGCCAGCGTGCACGAGATCGTTCATTGCCGAAACGGTTTCTTCGAGCGGCGTCGAGCCGTCGTAACGATGACATTGATAGAGGTCGATGTACGCGACGCCGAGCCGCCGTAGCGAGAGATGGCACTGCTCGACGATATGCTTGCGCGAGAGCCCGCCGTCATTGGGCCCCTCACCCATCGGGAAAAAGACTTTGGTTGCGAGCACGATGCTCTCGCGGCGGAGATCCGCGATCGCGCGCCCGACGACTTCCTCCGCGCGGCCGCGCGCGTAGACGTTGGCCGTATCGAAGAACGTGATGCCGCGCTCGTAGGCACGCACAATACATGCGCGCGCCGTCTCTTCTTCGACGGCTCCGCCGTACGTGAGCCACGAGCCCAAACCAACCGCGGAAACTTTGACGCCCCAGCGTCCGAGAGGACGATACCGCATGCGCGTACGCTCGGCTCGCAACGCCACATCTCCTTCGGGCGCGTGGTTGCCGTGCGTGCAGACTGCCAAGCAAGCGTTATTGGGATGTACGAGCCGCCGGAAAAGCGATGCGTATATGAATCGTTGGAGAACGGTATCCCTTACCGGCGCGGCACTCGCGACGGGTGGCGTGCTTCTGGGTCGCGCGAGTCGCCTGCGCGGCGTGCGAAACGCCGATGCCGCCGTTCCCTACGGCCATGGGACGCGCATCGAACGCCATGCCACGATCGCGCGCGAACCCGACGACGTCTATGCGGCGTGGCGCGATCTCGAAAGCCTGCCGCTTGTCATGCCCAACCTCAAACGGGTCGAGGCGAGCGCAGGCGGTAAATCGCGCTGGACCGTTGCGGGACCCTTTGGAACGTCGGTCAGCTGGGATGCCGAGATCATCGACGATACGCCGGGGCGTCGCATCGCCTGGCGCGCGAAGGGGGCACCCGTGCCGCATGCCGGCACGGTTCGCTTCGAACCGGCTCCCGGCGGCCGCGGGACCGAAATATCGATCGAGATCGAATACACGGTTCCCGGCGCAAAGCTTGGCGCGCTTCTTGCAAAAATTACGACGCAGACCCCGCCGCAGCGGCTGGTCGAACTCGATCTGCGGCGCTTTAAATCGATGCTCGAAGCGCACGATGTTGCGCTCAATGGAACGGATGTAAACGAATGAAGGCCCTCCGTTATCATGGTCCGCGCAAGGTCACTGTCGACGAGGTCGCGGAGCCGGCGATTCTCGCGCCGAGCGATGCGATCGTTCGGGTCACGTCGACGGCGATCTGCGGCTCAGATCTCCATCTGATCAACGGCTATGTTCCGACGGTTCAGAACGACGATATTTTGGGCCACGAGTTCATGGGCGTCGTCGAAGCGGTCGGCGAGCAGGTGCGTAACGTCCGCATCGGCGACCGGGTTCTCGTGCCGTTCACGGTCGCGTGTGGCGGCTGCACGTTTTGCAAGCGCGGCTTCACCTCGCTGTGCGACAATTCCAATCCCAATGCCGAGATGGGCGATCTCGCCGCGGGCCATTCACCTTCGGGACTGTACGGCTACTCGCACATCTTCGGCGGCTATCCGGGAGGTCAGGCCGAGAAAGTTCGCGTCATCTTCGCGGATTCCAATCTTTTCAAAGTTCCCGATGCACTCGACGACGAGCAGGTGCTGTTTCTCACCGACATTTTTCCGACGGGTTACCAAGCGGCCGAACAGTGCGACATCAAACCCGGTGACGTGGTGGCGATTTGGGGCTGCGGTCCCGTCGGGCTCTTCACGATCGCAAGCGCGCTCATGCTCGGCGCGGCGCGCGTGATCGCAATCGACCGCATCCCCGACCGGCTCGAACGCGCCGAACGCATGGGCGCCGAAGTCATCAATTTCGATCGCGACGACGTGCTGCGCGAACTCACCCGGCGCACCGGCGGCCGCGGCCCCGACGCCGTGATCGACGCGGTCGGCCTCGAAGCGCATGCGGCGACGCCCGATGCGCTGCTCGATAAAGCAAAGCAGGTCGCGAAAGTTGCCTTCGATCGCATTCACGCCGTGCGCCAAGCGATCTACGTCTGCGCGAAGGGCGGCGTCGTTTCGATCCCGGGCGCGTACGTGGGACTCGTCGATCTGTTCCCGCTCGGTCAGGCGTTTGCCAAAGGCCTGCGCTTTCGGATGGGTCAGACAAACGTGCACCGCTACGTGCCGACGCTCATGGAACATATCGCAAACGGCCGCATCGATCCGCGCTCGATCATCACGCATCGCTTCCCGCTCGAGGAAGCGGCCGAAGCCTACGACATGTTCATGCACAAAACCGACGGGTGCGAGAAAGTCGTGCTGCACACGCACGCGGCGTAACGGACGACGCATCAGGCGACGCATACTTCGTAGCGGGACGCGCCTTCACGCGGAGAGCGGCACGCTGCTTTTTTCGACGAGGATCGCGCGCTCGCGCACGAAGAGGCGTAGCCCGCTTGGGGCACGCTCGGCACGATCGCGCGAACGCTCCCAGATGGTCGACTCGTAGCCATGTCCGAGATGGGGTGACGAACGCACGAAACCGAGCTCGATGAGTGCTTCCTGATTATCGGTTTGCGGTGTGAGACCGCGGCGTAAGTCGGCTTCGATTTCTTGAGTGGTATGGGCGATCCGGGACAAAGGCGAGCTCCTGATAGACGTGCCGTTTTCTTAGACGCCTCGCCCCCAGGCACGTTTGCAGCTTGACATCGAACGTACGTTCGTATACGCTGCCCTCCCATGGCCGCCGCGCGTTATGCCGAGCTGCACTGCCGGTCGAATTTCAGTTTTCTCGACGGCGCGTCGCATCCCGAAGAACTGGTCGCCTGTGCGCTGGAACGCGGCCTTGACGCACTCGCGCTGACCGATCGCGACGGGCTCTACGGTGCTGTCCGGTTCGCAAAGGCCGCGAAGTCCACCACGCTCGGTGCGATCGTCGGCGTCGAGCTCACGCTCGAGGTCCCCGACCTGCGCCCGCCGCGGCGACGCGATCTCACCCCGCAAGAATCCGCCCGTCAGCCGCGCCTCGTTCTGCTCGCGGAGGACGAACAGGGGTACGCCAACCTCGCAAGCGCGATCTCGGCGGCGCAGCTGCGTGGCAAGAAACGCGACGCGCGGCTACGCCTGACCGATCTCGACGGCAAGACGGCCGGGCTGATCGCACTCTCCGGCGCACGGCACGGTTGGTGCGAGGAAGCGTTGCTGCGCGGCGATCGTGCAACGGCACGCGCGCGTGCCGCAACGCTCTGCGACGTCTTCGCGGGCAACGCGTTTATGGAATTGCAACATCATCTGCGGCCCGAAGACGCGCGCCTGATCGCGGCTCAGCTCGAGCTTGCGGGCGCCCTTGCGATGCCCTACGTCGCGACCAACGGCGCCGCCTATGCGGCGCCCACCGACGCGTTGCTTCACGATGTCCTGACGTGCGTGAAGTATCGCACGAGCCTCGCCAAAGCCGGCACCGTGCTGCCGCCCAACCGCGAATTCTATCTCAAATCACCCGCGCAGATGACGCAGATCTTCGCACCCTATCCGCTCGCGATCGCGAACACACTTGCAATCGCCGAACGCTGTCGCTTCCGGCTCGAACGGCTCGCGGGCCAATTTCCGCTCTTTCCGATCCCGCCCGGCGAAACGAGCACGCACGGGTACCTGCGCACACTCGTGGGCGCAGGCGCGCGCAAACGCTACGGCGATCCGCTGTCCTCGGCCGTCGAACGGCAACTCGAATACGAACTCGGCATCATCGCGCGCATGGATCTCGCCGGCTACTTTCTCGTCGTCTGGGATATCGCGCGTGCCGCACGGGAACTGGGCGTGCTCGCCCAAGGGCGCGGCTCGGCGGCGAACTCCGCCGTCTGCTACGCGCTCGGCATCACGGCCGTCGATCCGATCGGGATGAACCTGCTCTTCGAACGTTTTCTCTCCGAAGAACGCAATGAGATCCCCGATATCGATATCGATTTCGCGCATCAGGATCGCGAGCAGGTCATTCAATACGTGTACGGTCGCTACGACCGCGAACACGCGGCGATGACGGCCGAGGTGATCACGTATCGCACGCGTTCGGCGATTCGCGATCTCGGCAAGGCACTGGGGCTCTCGCTTGCCCAAGTCGATGCGATCTCAAAAGAGTACGACGCGCGGGAATCGCTCGCGGGCGCGACGGGCACGGACTACGACGGCAAATCGAATCTGCCCGACTCCGTGCAGCGCCGGCGCGATCTCGATGCGGGCAGCAATCAGCGCATCTCGCGCGCGCTCGCCCGGGATCAACCCGCGCACAGCGCCGGTCGCGCGTACGCGCCGGGTTTCGAAGCCGTCGACGAGCGCGCCGGAAGCGATATCCGCACGCACGAAGTCAATAAGCCCTGGGCGTTTTACGGCTTCAAAAGTAAGGATTTCGGACCCGATCCCGATCCCGAGGTGCGCGGACCGATCGGTGGCGCGACGGGCGCGCTGCTGCTCGCGCTGTGTCGCCGGGTCGACGGCTTTCCGCGCCACATGGGCATCCATTCCGGCGGCATGGTGATCACGCGCGATCCGCTCGTGCAAGTCGCGCCCGTCGAATGGGCCTCGATGCGCGACCGGACGATCGTGCAATGGGATAAGGACGATCTCGCGGATCTCGGGCTCATCAAGATCGACCTGCTGGGCCTGGGCATGCTCTCGCTGTTACGCGACGCCTTCGCGTTGCACGGCCGGCGCTACGGCGCGAGCAAACCGCGGCTCGCGCTCGAGACGATTCCGCCGGGCGACACCGCGACGTATACGATGCTGCAGCGCGGCGATTCCATCGGAACGTTCCAAGTCGAATCGCGTGCGCAGCAAGCGATGCTGCCGCGCTTGAAACCGGCGTGCTTCTACGATCTGGTGATGCAGGTTGCGATCATTCGGCCGGGTCCCATTCAAGGCGATATGATCCATCCGTTTTTGCGCCGGCGCAACGGGTTGGAAGCGGTGACGTATCCGCATCCGAAACTGCGGCCCGTGCTCGAACGGACCCTCGGCGTGCCGCTCTTTCAAGAACAAGGGATGCGCATGGCGATCGAAGCCGGCGGCTTCTCGCCCGGGCAAGCCGATCAATTACGGCGTGCGATGGGCCATAAGCGGTCGCGCGCGCGCATGGCGGAAATCTATCCCAAACTCGTCGACGGCATGGTCGCAAACGGCATCGATCGCGCGGCCGCAGACCAGCTCTTCCACATGCTCGAAGGGTTTGCCGATTACGGCTTTCCCGAATCGCACGCCGCAAGTTTCGCGCTCCTCTCGTACGCATCGTCGTACGTGAAGTGTCACGAACCGGCGATCTTTCTCGCCGCGATCCTCAACGTGCAGCCGATGGGATTTTACAGTACCGAAGTTCTCGTCAACGACGCGCGCCGGCACGGCGTCGTCGTCAAACCGGTCGAAGTCAACGCGAGCGAATTCTGGAGTTTCGTCGATGGCGAGGGTGCGACGCGGCTCGGCTTTCACGTCGTCCGCGGCCTGGGCGAGGGGCAGCGCGAGCGCTTGGAAGCGGCCGTCGCACGCGGTCCCTTCGCGGATCTGAACGAATTCGCGGCACGCAGCGGACTGCTCAAAGACGCGCTCGAGAATCTCGCCATCGCGGGTGCCTTGGCGCCGTGGTTCGCAACCCGGCGGGCGGCGATGTGGGCCCTGCGCGGGCTCGACGAACGCGAAGCGCGCGGCGAACTCGGGCGCGGGATGGAGATCGACGAACCGGAGCCCGACTTTGCGGGCCTCTCGCCGCGCGAGACGACGAGCTTCGATATTTGGGGCACGGGGCTGACGACGGGGCCGCAACCGATCGCGCATTTCCGTAGCGAGCTCGACGCGCAGCGCGTGCTCGCGGCCGAACGGCTTCCCGCGCTGCCCAATCATCTCGTCTGCAAGGTCGGCGGCATGGTCATCACGCGCCAACGTCCCGGAACGGCCAAAGGCTTCGTCTTCCTGACGCTCGAGGACGAGACGGGCCTGGTCAACATCATCGTCAATCCACGTGTGTACGAGCGCTACCGGCGTACGATCCGCGCTTCGAACGCGCTCGTCATCGAAGGGACGTTACAAAAAGATCAGGGCACCATCGACATCATCGCCAAACGCTTCTGGCCCTTCGAGACCCACGGCACGCTCGAAGGCGTAAGCGCGCGCAACTTCCATTGATGTCCGAGCGCGACTAGGCTTTCGAAACCCGTGAGCAAATGCCACAACGCAACACGAACTTTATGAGGAGTACCGGATGTTTCGTACGATCGCGCTCGGAGCCGCTCTCGCCGGCGTGCTCGTCGCGGGGAGCACCGCCGGCGCGCAGGTCGGTCCCGACGATTTGGGGTTGGGTACCAAGCGCGGTCTGGCGCAACAAAACAATTCCGGTGAAACGGGAACCGTCACGCTCTTCAAACGCGGCGCGGCGTCGACGCTCGTCGTGATCGATCTCGCGCAGGAACCGCAGGGCCGCAATCAGCCGGCGCACATCCATCGCGGACACGCGTGCGATACACTCGATCCCAAACCAGCATTCGGACTCGCGCCGGTCGTCAACGGCGTCTCGCGCACGCTCGTCAAAGTCCCCGAATCACGCTTGCTTTCCGGCAATTACGTCGTCAACGTCCATTCGTCGGCTCAGAACATCGGCCGCTACGTGTCTTGTGGAGAGCTGTATTAGCGCGACGCACCCGCGCGCGACGCCGCGCGGAGGCAGCTCCGGCTTCAGCGGCACCATCGGCAACACGCCACATATTGTCCTGCCGAAACTCTCCGCGGCGCTCGGACGGACGATCGTCGGCAAAGCCGAGTTTCTCAATCCCGGCGGCTCGGTCAAAGATCGCGCGGCGCTCGGCATCGTCGATGACGCCGAGCGTTCGGGCCGGCTGCAGCCCGGCGGTACGATCGTGGAAGGGACCGCCGGAAATACCGGTATCGCCCTTGCGCTGCTCGCCAATGCACGCGGCTATCGCGCGATCATCGTCGTCCCCGACGACCAATCACCCGAAAAGATCGGCTTGCTGCGCACCTACGGTGCGGACGTGCGCGTCGTTCCCGCCGTGCCGTTTACGAACCCGCAAAACTACTACCACGTCGCGCGCGAGCTCGCCGAACGCACGCCGAGCGCCGCGTGGTCGGATCAGTTCAACAATACCGCCAATCGCGACGCGCACTACGCGACCACGGGCCCGGAAATCTGGGCAGCCTTCGGCGACGAGCTGACCGCATTCGTTGCCGCGTGCGGTACCGGCGGAACGCTCGCGGGCACCGCGCGGTTTCTCAAAGAGCGCAAGCCCGATGTCCGCACGGTCGTGTGCGATCCGTACGGCTCCGCGCTCTTTGCGTACGTGCGTTGCGGCACGCTCGATGTCGCGGGCGACTCCAACGCCGAGGGCATCGGCATCAAACGCATTACCGAAAATTTCGCGGGAACGCCGCTCGACGACGCATTGCGCGTGGACGACGGGACGATGGTCGAGATGGCGTACTGGCTCTTGCGCGAAGAAGGCCTCTACCTCGGCGGTTCCGCAGCGCTCAACGTCGCGGGCGCCGCGCGTTACGCGCGCACGCTGCCGCCAGGAAGCACGATCATGACGATCCTGTGCGATGGCGGCGAACGCTATCGCTCGCGCTTATGGAATCCGGATTGGCTAGCGGCGAACCACTGCACTCCGGCCGCACACGATCTCTCTTTTCTTTAAGGCAGGTACGGATCTCGATGTCAGATGTGATCGACCCGACGAACGCAACGTCCGCAGCCATGAACCGCCGCGTCTTCGTCGGCCTTTCGGCAGGCGCGAGCGCATATGCGAGCACGCTCGCCGCGGCGCTTGCCGCCGGCGAAGACTTCGGCAAACCCCATCCGCCGATCGTCGCGGAGGCCGATCCCGCGATCGCCGTCGGCCGCCCGCAAATCCGCAGCGGAGCGCGCACGGTCGATTCCTATTACGCGTCGCCGAAAAGCGCCGGCCCGTCGACGCCGGCCGTCGTGGTCGTGCAGGCCGTGTGGGGCGTCGACGCGCAGCTCCGCGATACCGTCCGACGCTTTGCAAAAGAAGGCTACATTGCTATCGCACCCGATCTCTATACGGGGTTTGGCGCACCGAGCGGCGACGGCGTCAGCGACGTCAACACCTTTCGTCCCTTCGCAGGCCGCCTAAGCGACGACGTCGTCGACGCCGATCTCGCTGCGGCGGCGAACTTCATCCGTGCGGGTTCCGGCGGAAAACCTCAAAAAATCGCCGTGACGGGCTTTTGCATGGGCGGTGCGATCACGCTTCGGCAAACCGTCGATAACGCGAGCATCTTCGCCGCGGCGTCGGTGTTCTACGGAAAAGTACGCTACGGGACCACCGATAATCCCGGCGGGGTGACTCCGATCGCGCTTGCGTATGCCGACGAAATCGGGACGCCGCTGCTTGGAAGCTGGGGTGCGCGCGACACGGGGATTCTCGCAGCGGACGTCAAGGCACTTGACGCGCGCCTGACGGACGTGAAGAAACCGCACGACATCAAAATCTACGATGAAGCCGGGCACGCGTTCTTCGACGATACGCGCTCCTCGTACGTGCCAAGTGCGGCGGCCGATGCGTGGACGCGCACGCTCGCGTGGTTCGCTACGCATGTGAAGTAACCGATGGCATATCGCATCGTGCATTGCGCCGACGTGCATCTGGAAACGACGTTTCCCGAGACGCACGGCGGCGGCGCGCGCCGGAAAGCGCTCGCCGATGCCTTCGTGCGCATCGTCGATGCAGCGATCGCCTGCAATGCCGACGCGTTGACCGTCGGCGGCGATCTCTACGAGGCCGAACGTGCCGGGCCGCAGACGGCCCGGTTCGTGTTCGAACAATTCGCGCGTTTCGGCAAGCCCGTCTTCGTTGCGCCCGGAAATCACGATCCGTACGCGCCCGCGGCGTTGCATGCGCGCGGCGACCGGCCGAGAAACGTCAGCGTCTTCAACGAAGCCGCATGGCGCGCATATCCCCTTGCCGACGGCCTAACCCTCTGGGGCTTCGGCCACACGCCAGCCGAACCGGGACGGCCGTTCGCCGGCGCCGCATTCGATCGCGGCGGCGTTCAAATCGCGCTGGTTCACGGCAGCGATGAAGACCGCTGTCCACCGGGGAAGCGCGCAACCGCACCGTTTACGAAAGCCGAAGCGCTCGCGGCCGGCGCATCGCTCGTCTTGACCGGTCACTATCACGGCGGCTACGTTGTCGAGCACGCGAAGCGGCCGCTGCTCGCGTATCCGGGGTCACCCGAGCCGATTAAATTCGGTGAGAACACCACCCATGGTGCGCTCGAAATTCTCATCGACCATGACGACATTACCGTCCGAGCGATTCCGACCGCGCGCACGCGCTTGATCGACGTCACCATCGACCTTTGCGGGGCGACGAACGAGCAAGCCGTCTTCGCGACAGTCGAACCGCTTCTATCGACATACGGACCGGAAGACTACGTGCGGCTCGCGCTCGCGGGCGGCGTGCTTACGGGGACGCGCATCGATAGGGCGCTACTCGAAGAACGTTTCGGTGCGGCGATGGGCTCGTTCGCCGTCCGTGATACGACGGTCGCTTACGATTATGCGGCGCTTTCGCTAGAGCCGACGGTCCGCGGCCATGTGGTGCGCGACTTACTTGCGCTGGGAAGCGCCGGTGAAGCGGCGCTACGCTACGCCCTCGCCGCATTCGAAGGCACGGCGATCGTGCCGTGATCGTTCGAGACCTGCACATCGCCGGGTTCGGAAAATTACTGCATCGGACGATCGCGTTCGATCCCCGATTCAACGTCGTTTTCGGACCGAATGAAGCGGGCAAATCAACGCTGGGCGCGGCGTTGCTCGCAAGCCTGTACGGTTTGGGCCGCGGTGATAAGGACCGCTACCGGCCGTGGTCGGGGACGCGTTTCGCGGCGGCATTGCGATACGAACTCAGCGACGGCCGTTCGTTCGAAGTGCAGCGGGATTTCGAACGCGATACGAAGGGCGTACGGGTCTACGACGAGCACGGTAACGACGCATCGGCGGCGTGCGCGGTCGGCAAGATCGTAAGTCCGGGCCACGCGCATTTAGGCATTCCGTTCGAAGTGTTCGTCAACGCGTCGTTCGTCGCACAGGGCAACTCCGCGATCGACGGCGCACGCGCCGAACGGATCGCACACGCGCTCGCGCGCGCGCTCGACGGTGGCCCGAAAGAAGACGCGGCACTCGGCGCGATGCAACGGCTCGACCTCGCGCTCGCCACGCACGTCGGAAAGCGAAAGGCGACGGTGCATGCGCCACTGCGTCATCTCAGCGACGAAATCGCGGAAACGCAGGCGCGCGCCGAAGAGATGCGCCGGCAGCTGCGTTCGCTCGGTGCCGTCCGCGCACGTCTCGAAGCCGAGGTCGTCTGCCAAGCCGAACTGGAGACGGCCCTGCGCGAGCACGAGCGACGCGGCCGTTCGTTGCGCGCGCATACGTTGCGCGCGCGGCTCGCGGCCCTGCGCGACATTCGTACCGACATTGCGGCATTGCAGGCAGAGCGCGCGCGCTATGACGATGTAGCCGGTTTCCAAAGCGAGTATGTCGCGAATCTGGAAGTGCTGTATCGCGAATGGTATGCACTCGACGCGCTCGCGCGTTCGCATGCTGCCGATACCGAACGCGGCGCCATGTCGCCGGCCCTGCGCTACGAGCTGCGCGAACGCGAAGCCGACGGCGGATCGCTCGACGACACCGCGTTCGCCGCACTCGAAGCAGCGGCGGCGACGGCTGCGAGCGCCCGCGAACGTGCGATATTGGCGAGCGAGGGCGCACGAAACGCGCGGTGCACGCTCGAAAGCGGAAGCGACCTTTTTGGCGCCGCGCTGACGGCGGCGCTGTTCGTCTCACTCGGCGCAGTGGCGCTCGGGTACGCTCGCGATTGGTATCTGGCCGCCGTCGTCGTGACGCTCGCGCTCGGGCTCTTCGTCTTCGCGTTCGCTCGCTATCGTCGTCGCCGCGGTGCCAAGCGTACTGTCGCGGCGATGCAGCGCGGCGCCGACGATGCGAACGCGGTCGAACGCAGTGCGGCGTCGCGCGTCTGCGCGACGCTCGAACCGCTCGGCCTTGCTTCGTTCGATGAATGTGCCAAGCGTCGCGCCCGCGTTATCGAGTTACGCGCTCGCGCATGCGAGGCGGAACGTCTGGTCGCACAGGCCGCGGCCATGCGCCGCGAAGCCGCTGCCGCGGCCGATGCCTTCGATGGGCTCGCGGCACGGCTCATCGAGCGTGCGGGCGCGCGCGAGCGCGAGCGGGATCTCGCCGCCGCCCGGTCGCGTGCATCGCGTGCGATCGCGCGGGACGGGATCGATCTGCGGCTAGCGATGCTCGACGTTCGCCGGAGCGACGTTCTAGGAACTGACGACGAGTATGCGCTCGAACAGGAACTCGCGGAGCTCTTTGCGGGCGGCGTCGAAGCCATGAGCGACGGCGTCTCGCCGGGCGCGTTTGAAGCCGCGCGGACCGGCCTCGAACGACGCGCAAGCGAAAGCCGCAGTATCGCCGCCGCGACCGCCGCCGAATTACGGACCGGCGAAGCGCGCATCGGCGATCTTGCGGCCGTCGACGAGCGCCTCGAGCAGCTGCGAGCGGCTGCGACGAAACTCGACGTGTTCGAAACAGCGCTGAACCTCGCTCGCGCCACGATCGAGGAACACACGCGCGAAACGCATCGAACCTTCGCGCACCGCCTCGCCGATTATGCGTCGCTCACTTTCGCATCCGTGACCGGTGGCCGCTATAGCGACGTGCGCGTCGATCCAGCGACCCTGGCCGTGCGCGTGCGCGTGCCCGAGACGGGCGAGATCGTCGATCTCGACCGTCTGTCGCTCGGGACGCGCGAGCAAGCCTATCTCGTCGCTCGTCTCGCGATGGTGCGCATGTTCTCCGAGGGCCTGGAGATCGCACCACTGCTGCTCGATGACCCCTTTGCGTTTTGGGATGACGCCCGCATCGCGCGTTGCCTCCCGATCCTCATGCCGGCATCAAACGACGGCGCGCAGGTCATCGTCTTCACGACCAGTCGCGAGTTCGTCGCAGCGGCCGCAGCGCGCGGTGCACGAACGATCGACTTAACCCTCGCGCCCGAGGCTGCCCTCCCGACTCGTGCGCTCGACGGCGATCAAGATCCGACCTTGCTGTCGCAAACGTAGGAACGTAATTTCCACCGCCACGCCGCCGTGCTGGAATGGGAAGAAGTAGTCGAATGACTCGCTCACGCGGTCGGTCGTCTCGAGAAACGAACGCAAGCGGCCTTCAAAGTTTTGCACTGCCGTGCAAGGCGCGACATCGCAAAAAAAGTTCTTGCCGATGACGGCTGCGCGCTCGAAGTGCGAAAGTCGCGTCTCGTATTCGTTATACTCGCGAATCGTACCATCGGGGTCGATCACGATCGCGCCGAACGGCAGCTCATCGAGCTTTTCGTTGGATAGCTCGACCGCGCGCCAAAGACGCCCGATCTCCATGTCGTCATCCTGCATAACGCGCTAACGCACCGGCGCGGCTTTGAGGTGCTCGAGCGCGGCGAGGGTATTGGCGACGTGCTTGCCGGGATCGAGCGAACGATACGCGTAGACGATCGTGCCGCCGTCGCCGGCCCCTCGGGGAGCGATGACATAGGACGTACGATCGGAATACGTCATCGGTCCGAAGCCGAGCACGGCTTTATAGGCACGTGAAATCTTGTGATTGCGGTCCGATGCGACGGCAAATTTGCTACGGCATTCCGAGACGGAAAACGTGGTGAGCTTCTCGATGGAATCGCCCGAAACGCCGATCACCGTCGCACCCAGCTTCTTGTAGTCGTCGACGTGTTCGGCGAAGTCATGCGCCTCGAGGGTACAGCCCGAGGTGAAGGCGGCGGGGTAGAAATACAGCACGACGGGGCCTTTGTGCAGCGCCTCGTCGATGTTGAAATCGAATACGTTGCCGCCCAGCGACGCTTGGGTGGCAAAGGCGGGCGCCGCGTCGCCCACGTGGAGTTCGGCGAGGGCCGGCGTCGCGACGGCCAGGAAGGCGACGATCGCGCCGAGCGCGGTCCTACGTGTCGCTACCTTGCTCATATTCCCATGAGACGCGCGATGACCAAACGCTGTACCTCGTTCGTACCTTCGCCGATCTCGTTGATCTTCTGGTCGCGGTACATCCGCGAGACCGGGTACTCGTCCATGAAGCCGTAGCCGCCGTGGATCTGCACCGCCTCATTGACGACGCGGCGCGAAACTTCGCCGGAATAGAGCTTCGCGAGGCTCGCCGTCATTTCATAGGCGCGACCGTTATCTTTCTCCCAGGCGGCCTTGAGCACCATCAGCTTGGCGTGCTCGATCTCCATCAGCATGTCAGCGAGCTTGAAGGCGATGGCCTGAAACTTCGAAATCGACTGCCCGAACTGGTGACGGTCCTTGGCATATTGAAGCGCTTCGTCGTAGGCGCCCATCGCTAAGCCGACCGAAAGCGCCGCGACCGAGATGCGGCCGCCGTCGAGGATCGTCAAGAATTGCTTGAGCCCACGACCGCGCTCGCCGAGCAGATTTTCCTCGGGCACCTTCGCGTTTTCGAAGGAAAGTTCGCGGGTATCCGAGGCGCGCCAGCCCATCTTCCGATACGTCTTCGAACGCGTGAAACCCGGCGTGCTTTGCGGGACGACGACGTTCGAGATTTCCGAACGGCCCTTCGCATCGGTTCCGGTAACGGCCGTGATCGTCGTGCCGCCCGTGACATCGGTGCCGCTGTTGGTGATGAATGCCTTCGATCCGTTGATCGTCCAAACGCCGTCCCGCAGTTCCGCGCGCGTTCGGGCACCACCGGCGTCGCTGCCCGCTTGCGGTTCGGTAAGGCCGAACCCCCACAGCATTTCACCGCGTGCGAGCGGGATCAGGTAGCGTTCTTTCTGTGCTTCCGTGCCGAAGAGATAAAAAGGTGTCGCTCCAAGCGAGACATGGGCGGCAAGCGTAATGCCCGTTGATGCATCGGCGCGCGAGATCTCCATAACTGCGAGCGCGTAGCTGACCGTATCGGCGCCCGCGCCGCCATACTTCTCAGGAAACGGCAAGCCCATCAAACCGAGCTCCGCCATCTTCTTCACCAAGTCGTACGGGAACGCGGCGTTACGATCCATCTCTTCCGCGCGTGGCTGCACTTCGTCGCGTGCGAACTCGCGACAGAGCGTTTGGATGGCATGTTGCTCGTCGGATAAATCAAAGTCCATAGGCAAAGGTGAAGCTCCGCTCCAGCGCCGAAAAACACCTGTAATGTTAGCGCTTCGGCGTTCTCCGTGATCTCGCTTCGTGGCGTCACGCTCGTCTATCCGAACGGCACGAAAGCCCTGGACGCGCTCGATCTCGAGATCGCGAAAGGCAGCTTCGTCTTTCTGGTCGGCCACTCCGGAACCGGCAAGTCGAGCTTACTGCGCCTACTCTACCGCGAGCAATCACCATCACGCGGTGAAGTAACCGTCGACGGCACACGGGTCGATCGACTCCGCCGTTCGAAGGTTCCGCATCTGCGGCGCAACGTCGGCGTCGTGTTTCAAGACTTCAAATTACTCTCGGACAAGACTGTTTGGGAGAACGTCGCATTCGCGCTGCAAGTCACCGGCGCGAAAACGCGCGACGTCATGCGTCAGGTTCCGCGCGTGCTCGATCTCGTCGGCCTCGCACACAAGTCGCGCATGTTTCCGACCGAACTTTCCGGCGGCGAACAACAACGTACGGCAATCGCGCGCGCGCTCGTCAACAATCCAAAGATTCTGCTCTGTGACGAACCCACGGGCAATCTCGATCCAGCCAACACGAATGAGATCATGGACTTGCTGCATCGCATCAACCTCAAAGGGACGACGGTGCTCATTGCCACGCATAACGCGCTCGTCGTCGATCGCATGCGCCGCCGCGTGATCCGGCTCGAAGAAGGCAAGATCGTCGCCGACGAAGAGCGCGGCTACTACACGCATCCGGGTTTGCGCGAAGTCGTCGCCGCACCCTCGGCGTAACGGGAGAATAGCGATGGACTGGGGACGCGTCGGTTTCTTCGCAAGCGAACTGTGGCGGAATTTCACGCGCAATCTCATCATGCAGTTCACCGCAATCGGCACGGTCACCGTGACAATCGTGTTGCTCGGAAGCTTCCTCTTCACGCGCGAAACGCTCGGCAAGATCGGCGACGACGTGATCCGGAAGATCGAGATTTCGGTCTTCCTCAAGGATCGCTCGACGGCTACTGATGCGAAATCGCTGGTTGCGCAGCTCGCCAAGGATCGGCGCGTCAAGAGCGTCGCCTACATACCGCGTAGTGAAGGTCTCCATCAGATGCGCGAGCGGCTGCGCGGCCAGATCGACACCTCGCTGCTGACCGCGAATCCGCTCCCCGATGCTCTCCGCGTTCGCGTCGTCGATCCCCAGAAGGTACACGTCCTGGCCGCTCACATCCGAAAGTTGCCGAACGTGGCGACCGTGGAGTACGCCCAAGACGCGGTGCAGAAGCTGCTGCTCATCTCCGATGTTCTGGGGCGCATTGGCCTGGGCATCGTCGTGCTGCTGGTCTTCACGGCTGCGATCATCATCTCAAATACGATCCGGCTGACGGTTTTCGCAAGGCGGCGCGAGATCGCGATCATGCAACTCGTCGGTGCATCGGGTTCGTATATTCGCGTGCCGTTCATCGTCGAGGGGATCTTGGACGGCATTCTCGGATCGGCCCTCGCGCTCGGGCTCCTGGAGATCGCGCGCTATCAACTGCTGCCCAAGCTCACGCTCGCGCTCCCATTTCTGCCGATGCATGCAACCGATCTCAATACCGGAACCCTGGCGCTCGAACTGCTGGGCGTCGGCGCCGCCGTGGGATTCATCGCGTCGTGGCTCTCCGTCGGCCGGTATTTGCGGGTTTGAGCCGGGCGCGCTTCGGGCTCGCCGCCGTTGCTCTGGTTGCGCTCGTCTCGGCACCGCTGCCCGGCGACGCTTGGCGTCGTCATCAGCACGGGACGACGCTCGTCGCCGCGGTCGGAAATAGGATAGCCGGGAAACAAGCCGAGATCGATGCGACGCGGAAACGCCTCGATCTCAAGCGCGGGCAATTGCGCTTCGAGCAAGTGCGCGCATCCGATCTGCGCCGCCAGCTTGCCGATACGGCACGCGACATCTCACACGTCAGCGCGACGCTTGATGAACTCGACGCACTCGTCAATCACAACCGGCGTAAACTATCCTGGAATAAGATTCAACTCGATGCTGCCGAAGCGACGCTCGACCGCCACAACGATGCCTTGCGCCGACGGCTCGTCGATGCATACGAACGCGGCGATCTCGGCTATGTCAACGTGCTGCTCACAGCGACGTCGTTCAGCGACTTCGTCGAACGCTGGGACGACATCCGGTATCTCATTGCCGCGAATCAGCAGACGGTGCGCGAGCGGCGCGCCGCCGAACGCGACGTCGCCCGCGGCCGCCGTAACCTCGAACGCGAGCGCATCGGTCTCGATGACTCAGTTCTGCGTCAGCGGCAGGCGCGCTATCATCTCGCCGCCCTCGCCGCGGAGCGCACGCAACTCGCGAACGCGGCTGAGGTTCAACGCCGCAGCATTTCCGTCGAAGTCGGCCAGCTCGAAAACCTCTCGGCGACGCAGGAGGCGGAACTCGAACGCTTCATTCGCGAGCGCCAGCGCGCCGAAGCCGCACGCCGTGCCGCCGAGGCCGAAGCACGCCGCCGCGCGGCCCAACTCGCCGGCCAACAGGCGCCGCCGGCCACGAGTGAGGCCCCGCCGGGAATGTTCGCGTGGCCGGCTTCCGGGCCGATCACGGACCCCTTCGGCATGCGCATGCATCCCGTGACGCACCAATGGCGCATGCACAACGGCCTCGACATCGGCGCTCCGATGGGCGCGACGATCACTGCTTCCGCCCCAGGCCGCGTGCTCTATGCGGGCTGGGAAGGGGGCTATGGAAATACGATCATCCTGGATCATGGCGGTGCGACCTCGACCCTCTACGGTCATTGTTCGCAGCTTTTCGTCAGTGAGGGCCAGGACGTCCAACGCGGCCAAGCGATCGGTGCCGTCGGTTCAACCGGCGTTTCCACGGGCCCACACCTGCATTTTGAGATCCGGATCAACGGTGTTGCCGTCGATCCAAGCTCGCGTCTGCGCTAAAGAAACCGGCGGGATCGTTCGACCGTAGTAGGGTCTGAGTGAGCTTTTCGCCGTTGTGGGCATAACGCGCCCAGACGCAACCCGAAGCCGCTTCGGTTCAGTCTAAAGACCACCATCGCCTCGCCCACCCAGAAACCGACGGGATCTTTGTCTACGACGTACCGTGCCCTGGCTGCCGCCTTCGCTCTCGCTGTCGCGTCGCTCGGTGGAGCGCTGTACCTTACCCACGAACGCGTCGGACATCCGCCGACGGCGTTGTTCGATGCGGCCCCCGGTGTCGCGGCGCTCGATATCCATTCGTTGCTGGAAAGCGGCACGGGCGGCGACCAGCGTATGCTCGACAACGCCTTTCGCCAGGTCGAGAAGACGTATTACAAGCCGATCAACGCGCAGACGCTGCTCGACGGTGAACACAAAGAACTCGTCGCCTACTTGCGAGCCCATAAAGTTACGAATCCGAGCGTTCCGACCCTCGTTGCAACGGGGAACGAAGTCGCCGATATTCGCTCGCTCAATCGCGGCCTCGCACAAGCGCAGACCACGTACGGTCAGCGCACGTCGAACAGTGAACTGACCCAGGCGGCGATTCGGGGCATGCTCAATGCCCTGGGCGACCCGTATACGACCTATCTTTCACCGAGCGAGATCAATTCGCTCGAGGAGTCGCTCAAAGGCGGAGATTTCGGCGGCATCGGGGTCTACATCGTCCAAGACCCGCGCAATAAACACATTCTCGTCGAGCCCATCGAAGGCACGCCGGCGTTCAAAGCGGGCATGAAGATCGGAGACCGCATTCTCTCCGTCGACGGTCGCGATGTCGCGACGATGAAGCTCGATGCGGTTGAACGCCTCATCCGTGGAAAGATCGGCACCGTGGTCCGCGTTGCCGTGCGCTCGCATCTACAAACCAAATCACACGTCGTCTCGATCACGCGCGAACAAATCTACGTGCCGTCCGTGCACGCGAAGATGGAAAACGGCTATGACTACGTGAGGCTCGCCGATTTCGGTCAAACATCGTACGACGAAGTGCGCAAAGCGATGCTGGCGGGCAAGAACAAAGGCGCGAAAGGCTACATCCTCGATCTTCGCAATAACGGTGGCGGCTTGCTCGAGGCGGCCGTGCAGATCTCGAGTCTCTTCATTGCCGACGGGACGATCGTTTCAACGATCGACCGAGCCGGAAATCGTGATTCGAAATCGGCGACGCACGAAGCGATCGGTACCGTACCGCTGGTGCTGCTCGTCAATAAATACACCGCGAGTGCGTCGGAAATCACGGCCGGAGCGGTACAGGATTTTAAAGTCGGCACGCTCATCGGCACGAAGACGTTCGGTAAAGGCGTCGTTCAAAGTATTTACAACACGAGCGACGGCGGCGCACTGAAGATCACCACCGCGAAATACGTTACGCCGCTCGGACGCGATATCCACCATAAGGGTATCGAACCCGATGTGGTCGTCGACCAACCGGCCGAAGCCCCCATCATCGATACGCCTAAAGACGTCCAACTCGCAGCCGCGAAAACCTATTTGCGGCGCATCGCGCGCAGGTGATTTTCTTGTTTCAACGCGTCCTCCCCATTCTCGCAGCGACGGCACTCCTGACAGCGGCCGTTCCTTCAGTCACGACCGCATCCGGTCTTTCCGGCCTTGAAAACAATGAGATCGAAATGACGTTCTCCTTGCTCACGTCGGAATTCTACAAGAAAGTCGATCCGCAGACGACGCTCGATGGTGCGCGGACGAGTATCGTTGCGCTGCTCGAGAAGCAAGGTGTGAAGTCCCCGAAGCTCACCCAGCTGCGCGCGGTCGAAGATCCGTTGCTCAATGCGAAGGAACTCGAGCGCCAAGTGAGCGCGGCCGTCAATGCGTACGGCACAAGAGTCGGCGGTAGCCGCCCCCTGACCTACAGCGCGATCGCCGGGATGCTTTCGTCGGTCAAGGACAAGTATACGACATTTCTTTCACCCAGAGAGTACGCGGCCCTCAACGAAGGGCTCGATGGCGGAAACTTCAGCGGCGTCGGAATATCCATTGCGGTTGACGAGAAGAGCAAACTCTTGACCGTCAACGAAGTCATTCCGAACGGGCCGGCGGAAAAAGCGGGGCTTCTGGGCGGAGACACGATCCTCACGATCGACGGCAAGTCAACCCGAGGCTTGACGACGGCACAAGATGCAAAATTGCTTCGCGGAGAAAAGGGCTCGCAAGTCAAGCTCGTGGTCGAACGTAACGGTAAAGAGCAGCCCGCGTTCGCCGTCACACGCGACACGATCCATCAGCCGAGCGTCTACGCCAAGTTGCTCGATAACGGTATCGGTTACGCGCGCCTGACGGTGTTCGGCGCTACCACCGCTAGCGAGCTATCGACGGCGCTTGCGAAATTGCAAACACAAGGTGCAAAAGCATACGTCCTGGATCTGCGCGATAACGGCGGCGGCTATCTCAACGCCGCGATCGACGTAAGCTCAAAGTTCATCCCGTCGGGCCCAATCGTTTCCGTTGAATCGCGTGGCGGAAGCAACACGCAGTACGACGCGGAGAATACTGCGATCCCGCCAAAGCCGCTTGCCGTCCTGGTCAATAAATACACGGCGTCGGCTTCGGAGATTACTTCGGGTGCGATTCAAGATAACGGTGTCGGCGAACTCATCGGTGAGAAAACCTATGGTAAAGGCGTCGTGCAAACGATCCACCCGCTGCCCGATGGTTCGGCGGTGAAAATCACGAGCGCCCGATACCTCACGCCGCACGGGCGCGATATCAATCTCATCGGGATCCAACCTGATATCATCGCGGTCGAGCCGAAATCCTCAAAACTTGGGGATCCACTCACGGATCCCCAATTGCAATCCGCAATGACATATCTTCAGGGCAAGATCGCGCAAGCCGGCTCGTAGCCAAATCGTATCCCGTGCACTCCGTCGTGACGCCGGGCGGCGCAAAAAGCGCGGCGCGCACGTCGGCGAATGAGGCGAACGCCTCGTACGCGCTGCCCCGCGCGGATAGAAAGCGTTGCAGGTTGTGCCCGCTTTTGGCAAAGCGACGATCGGCTTCGAGCGCCGCTGCGTAATCGGAGCGGCCGTCTCCCACGAACACCGTCGCTCTGCCCGCAGCTCGCGCTGTGCGCACGATAGCCGCCTTGTCCGTGCCGTTGCCGACGGCATCACGGAAGCGGATGGTCCAGCCCGTCAGCCGAGTATCGACGTCGTTCGCAATGATCGGCACGTCGCCGCAACCGATCCGCGCGAGCCGGTCCGCCACGATCGGCGCGATACCGGAGCTAAGAACGGTAATCGGAATGCGGCGCAGGCGACACTCCGCGACGAATGGAGCGAACGACGGATCGACTGTCACCTCGCGTCGTAGAAGCGCTGCGACGTCATCATACGGCGCGCGCACGTACGAGGCTTGTCGTTGCAACACATCGCGTAGCGAGGTCGTCCCGTCATCGAGCCCGATCTCCGTTTGAGCCCACGCCTGCGGTCCGGCGAAATGCCGCACGAGGACGTCGAAGGTATCAACGTCGGTGATCGTCCCGTCGAAGTCGACGAAGACCGTCCACGCGCTCAACGCGCTACTTCGCGGGCGTCTTCTTACGTGTCGTCTTCTTTACGGTGCCCGAGAGCGCGGTCTTGCTCGCCGTCGTGCGGCGAGTCGCGACCGTCTTCGCCGGTAACGGCTCCGGTGTGGCGACCGCTTTCGGCTTTCGGCCGCGCTTGGGAGTCGACGGCTCGGGAGCAACGTCGGCAGCGGCGACCTTGCGCTTAGAAGCCGTCGGCGTTTCGGTTACCGGTTTCACCGACGGCGGACGACCCGGACGCCGCTTCGCTACCACACCCGGTGCGGCGGATGGGGCGGCGATTGCAGATTCCGCTGCGGCCGGCGCGGGCGAGATCGCATCGAGCGGTTGTTTACGCGGGCGTCCACGTTTGCGCGGCGGTGTCATTTCGGCGGGCGGCAAGGCCGCTTGCGCGGCGGTCGCTGCGAGCTCGAGCGGTACCGCTGCAGCGCGCCGCGGCCGTCCGCGCCGGCTCGGTTGCGCGACTTTGATCGCTTCTGGGGGAACGCTCAAGCTTGGCGGCGGCGCATCGATTGCAACGGGGGCCGCTTTCCGATCGACCCGAGCGATCGCGCGACCCGGCTCCGGCGGGGCCGTTTCGCCCGTCGATTCGGCTCCGCCCGCGCCATCGACGCGAAAGATCAGCCGGTCCGGCACCGCTTCGGCCGCGGAGACACCCTCGGCTCCGCTCGCGATGCCGCCACGCCCGCGGCGACGACGGCGACGGCGACGGCGGCGAACCGTGCCCTCCTCGCCGAGAGCAGGCGCCGTTTCCGATGCACCGCCCAGTTCTTCGTCGTCTTCCTCGGCGTCCCCGAGGGGCGGTACGCCGTCGGTCAGCGGTGCGACCGTGGGATCGGGCAACGCGGTAAGGGCGGCAGTTCCGGGCGGCGCGTCGCCCGGTCCACGCCGCCGACGACGGCGGCGGCGACGTTTGCGGTCGCTATCGCCCCCGGGACCGCCGTAACTCGCATAGGTGCGGCCCTCGCCGTTTTCATCGACGGCGGCATATTCGGGTACCGGGTGCAGCGGTGTCACGGTTGCCAGCGGCGGGATGGTGGTCGCGTGCGCGCGGGTCTCCTCATCCTCCGCCTCAGCCTCGGCCGACGTGGAGATGCCAAGCGCGGGACGGGCGCCTGCGCCCTTGGCAGCTTCCTCCGCCAATTCGCGCAGCTGTTCTTCTTGTTCCGCCGGCGTTAGCACGGACTTACGGCCGCGACCGCCACGCCGGCGACGCTTCTTACTTTCGGCGGCGATTTGCACGACCGTCGAACGCGGTTCGGCGAGAATCGTACCCTCGTCGTCAATATCGATGATTTTGATTTTGATCGTTTCACCGACAATGCTCGCCGCGTTTTCGACCTCGACGAGACGGTCGCCCAGAATCGCAAGCGCGGACGTTGCGACCGGGAGCCGGGCGTTGACGAGATCGACTTCGAGTTCGTCGCCGACGCGCACGTTGACCGGCGACGCCGTCGCGGCCGCGACCGATGCCAAAACTTCGATGCGCGTCCGCTCCGGATGCAGCGCGCCGTCGACGCGTACGGCGATCTTGGTCTCGAGTTCCCGCTCGAGTCCGGCAAGTTCGTCTTCGTACCAATACTCGAGCTGCGCGCCGACGGTCGGCGCGGAGACGACTTCGATTGGCAACTGCTGCGCCGCGCCGTTGCGGTGCGCGTGCCCGAAGCGACGGATTTCGCGAAACGTTTCGATCGCCACCGACTCCGGGGACATGACGCTGCCCAGACCCGCGCACGTCGGACAGGCGCCGCGCAACTGTCCGCCGAGATCCTTGCCGACACGCTTACGCGTGAATTCCAAGAGGCCCAGCGCCGAAAAAGACTGGATCGTGGTGCGCGTGCGGTCTTTGCGCAAACCCGCTTCGAGCGTCGTGATCACCCGTGTGCGAGCGCTTTCCGTCGACATATCGATGAAGTCGCACACGATGATGCCGCCGATATCGCGTAAGCGAACTTGGCGCGCGATCTCGGCCGCCGCTTCGATATTGGTGCGGACGATCGTATCTTCGAGATTCTTGCCGCCGGTAAACTTGCCGCTGTTGATATCGATGACGGTCAACGCTTCGGTCGTCTCGATCACGATCGATCCGCCGGAGGGCAGATTGATCTTGGGGCGCATGAGACGATGCACTTCCTCATCGATTTTATAATCTTTGAAGAGCGAACGGCCGCTATTGTAATGTTCGATGCGATCGACGTATTGCGGGCCGAGCAGCCGCATGAAGTCGCGCACTTTCTCAAAATCTTCCGCATTATCGATCAGGACGCGATCGACTTCGGGGGTGATGAAATCGCGCGCCGCCTTGAAGACCAGATTCATATCCTTATGAATGAGCGACGGTGCGGGCGCGCGTTTATAGTTTTCCAGAATGCCGTGCCACATCCGAATGAGGACGCCGAGATCGGCGATCAATTCGGCCTGGCTCACGCCCGAGGCCGCGGTGCGTACGACCGTTGCCATGCCTTCGGGGCGGATCATTTTCATGATCGACTTGAGCCGGTTGCGTTCCTCGGCGCTTTCGATCTTGCGCGAGACACCGGAATATTTTCCGGTCGGCATGAGGATGAGATAGCGGCCGGGGAGCGAGATATTGGTCGAGATGCGTGCGCCTTTGAGGCCGCGCGGCTCCTTGACGATCTGCACGAGCACGTCGTCGCCCTTGCTTATCTTTTCGTTGATCGTCCAGCCCGTGCGGCCTTGCGTGATCTCGACATCGCCGATGTTCAGCGGCGTCTTATTGATATCGTCGACGTACAAGAAGGCGTTACGGCCGAGGCCGATATCGACAAAGCTCGCTCCCATTCCCGGAAGCACGTTCATCACTTTGCCCTTGAAAATCGAGCCGATGACCTTTTCTTCGCGCTCGAAGTAGATTTCGGCGAGTGCTCCGTCCTCTCGGATGGCGACCCGGTTCTCCCACGGGTCGCTCGAGATCAGGATCTCTGTTGGCACGTCGTTGCCTTTCGGTATGGCGCCACGTTGTCTCGGGCGCCGCGTTCAGTTGTGCCTGCTCGCCGAGCGGCGAGCGACGCTCCCTACATCACGACCGATGCGGTATACAAACCGCGGCGCGAGTGAGGGAAATGCTTCCGACATACCGTGCTGCGAGCGCAAACGGCGGAGTCGCACGCGCAAAAATTTTAGGCCGGATGCCGCAGGGTTGGCTGACGTGGCGGGCGGGTCCTGTAGCCGGCGCCGGCGGAGGGGCTGGTGCCGAGGATGCGCAAGCGCTCGGCACCAGCAGCGCTTTTCGAAGGAGCTAGCCATGGCCGCTTCCGCCATCGCGTTCACGATGTACCCGGTCAGCGATCTTCCGCGCGCAAAGGCGTTCTACCAAGACGCGCTCGGCCTACGGCCGGGCGAAGTCGCGACCGACTACTGGCTGGAATTCGACGTCGCGGGCGGCACCTTCGGAATCGGAAACTTCGAACAGGTCGGAACCCCCGGCACCGCGCAATCGCTCGCACTCGAGGTCCCCGACCTCGCACGAATGCGCGCAACGCTCGCCGAGCACGGGGTCGCGGTCGATGCTCCGCATGAACTCGCGCACTGCTCGATCGCCGTCGTTCGAGACCCCGACGGCAATCAAATCTGGCTGCACCAAGCGAAGCCGCGTTAAAACATCAGCCGATCGCGTTGCAGGTACATGTTGAGCAGGAGACCGATCGCGGCATAGTCGGTAAGGATCGCGGTCCCGCCGTAGGACATGAAGGGCAGCGGAATACCGGTAATCGGCATGATCCCGACCGTCATGCCGATATTGATCGTGATGTGAAACGCGAGCATCGCGACGAGGCCGACCGCGAGCAGGGCTCCGAAGCGATCGCGTGCGGCGAGCATCGCGCGGAACGCGCCGAGCAGAATGATCGCGTATAACGCGATGAGAACAAGCGACCCCACGTAGCCAAGTTCTTCACCGACGACCGTGAAGATGAAGTCGCGCGAATGCTCCGGGACGAAATTCAACTGCGTCTGCGTCCCGTGATAGAGGCCTTTTCCGAAAAGCTCGCCGCTTCCGACGGCGATCTTCGATTGATTGAGATTCCAGCCAACGCCCTGCAGATCGGCGTTCGGGTGTAAGAAAACGAGCAAGCGACTGCGTTGAAACGGCTTGAGGACATATTTCGTGCCGACGACGAACGTCGCGACGGCGGCCATTGCCGCCGCATAGGCGCCGAAATACCACGCTTTCGAGCCGGCGAGAAATAACTCGGCGGAGAGGATCGCGACGATGACGAGCGACGTCCCGAGGTCCGGCTGCTTGAGAATCAACAGCGCAGGCACCGCGACGATACCGATGGTCAGCAGCATCTGACGCAGTCCGACCGTCGTGCTGCGAGCGAGCGTTGCTGCAATGCAAATCGCGAGAATCAACTTCGCGGGTTCGGACGGCTGGAATTGGATGAAGCCGAGATTGATCCAGCGCTGCGCACCGAGCGCACTGCGGCCACCGACCATAACGAGTCCGAGCAAGGCGAGATTGCCGATGTAGAGACCGAACGCCCAACGCTGCCATTTGTGATAGTCGATCGTTGCGAACGTCGCCATGACGACGACACCGATACCGATATAGATGAGCTGCTTGCGCCACTCGCCCGCTGCGCTCGCATCGTGGAGATCCGCGGACTGAATGAAAAGGGCACCGCAGAGCGAGAGCGCGACCGTCGCGATCACCATCGTCCAATTCAACGACGCATACCAAGGCCGTTCCACGCGTGAACGGTTTAGGCGACGCCGCTCCTACGCCTGGGCGGAATACCCGGACTGCGGCTGCGCGGCGCTCTTTCGTTCCGTTGCCGCAAGCGTTCCCGGCGCCTTTTTGCGGCGTCGCCGGCGCGCTGCGGCTTTCGGAGCGGCAGTCGGCGGCGGCGCGGGCGCCGCCGCGGGGTGTTCCGGCTCGGGCGGGGCTTGCGTGCTCGGGCTACGGTCGTGTACGCCCGTAATCGGAATATTGGCGAGCATCGCGACTTCATTCTCGCGGTGCTCGAACGTCACGTCGGCGTGCGCCGAGTCGATAGTGACGTAGCGCGTAATGACCGCGAGCAAATCTTTCTTCAGCGCAGCTACGACGTCGGGTGCGAGTGAAAGATGATCGGAGACCAGGACCAGCCGCAAGCGTTCTTTGGCGGTCGCGCCGGAGGGGGGCGGCGGATTGAAGAGCGAGCGTAGAAAATCGAGCATTTAGGCGCGACCTCCCAAGAACGACCCGAGCCGTGATAAAAAACCGCCGCCGGAGATACGGACGGTCGGAGCCGCAACGTCCTGCCCCGCGATCTTCGCGGCAATCGCCCGGTACGCAGCCCCGGTCTCCGAGGCCGCGTCGAGAGCGAGCGGTTCTCCCTTATTGGTCGCGACGATGACGCCGGGCTCGTCGGCGATAGCGCCGAGTAACGGCAGGCGTAAGATGCCGTTGACATCATCGACGGAGAGCATTTTCCCTTTCCTGACCAACTGCGGACGCAGACGATTGATAATGAGTTCGGGGCGCCAATCAGTGGGCAATAATCCAACCACACGGTCGGCATCGCGCACGGCCGAAACTTCCGGCGTGCAAACGACGATCGCATGCTGCGCTCCCGCGATGGCGTTCTTAAAGCCCATTTCGATGCCGGCCGGGCAATCGATGAGCACGAATTCAAAACGGTCGCGCAAGCGCTCGATTAACGCGATCATCTGCGTGGTCACGACGTCTTCTTTTTCGCGCGTCTGCGCCGCAGCGAGGAGATAGAGGTTCTCGCTGCGCTTGTCGCGCACGAGCGCGTCGTCAAGGGTCGCACGCTCTTCAAGCACGTCGAGCAAGTGATGTTTGACCCGGCTTTCGAGCCCGAGCACGATGTCGAGATTACGTAAACCGACGTCCGCATCGACGAGCACGACGCGTTTGCCCAGCGCCGCAAGCGCCGCACCGACGTTCGCCGTCGTCGTCGTTTTCCCGACGCCGCCCTTGCCCGAGGTGATGACGATGGCGCGGCCGCGCGGTCCGGTTTGTGCCGGCACGACGCTGTCGCGATCGACGCGTGCTTCCATCACTAGCCTGCCTTCCAGAGCGTGCGCAAACGGCCGAAGAAATTCGGCGCATCGAAGTTGGTGAACGGCACGAGCTCACCGTCCAACCGGCGCGCGATCTTGTCATACACGATCGCGAGGCGCTTGGTCTCATCCAGGACGATCGGCTCGCCACGATTGGTCGTATCGATGATCTCTTCGTCGTCGGGGATCGCGCCGAGCAGCTCCGCCGAGAGGATCTCGCAAACGTCGTCGACCGACATCATATCCCCGGTCTTCACCATTTCGGGGCGGATTCGGTTGACGATGAGCCGCAGCGGTATGCCCGCGGCACTCAGCTTGCCGACGACGCGATCGGCGTCGCGAATCGCGCTGATCTCGGGCGTCGTCACCAGAATCGCTTCCTTGGCTCCGGCAATGGCGTTTCGGAAACCGTGCTCGATACCCGCCGGACAATCGATGATCACGAAGTCGGCCATCCCGGCGAGTTCGGCGATGACGTTTGCCATCTGCGCCGCGCTGACCGACTCTTTTTCGCGGGTCTGCGCGGCGGGCAACATCGAGAGCGATTCGAAACGTTTATCCTTGATCAGCGCTTGGCGCAACTGGCAGCGGCCTTCGATCACTTCGACGAGGTCGAAAACGATGCGCTTCTCCACGCCGAGCACGAGGTCGAGATTACGCAAGCCGATATCGGTATCGACGAGAACGACTTTGTGGCCGCGTTTCGCGAGCGCCGCGCCGACGTTAGCCGTCGTCGTCGTCTTTCCGACACCGCCTTTGCCCGATGTCACAACGATCCGTCGTCCGCTCATGGTGCTCCGATCCTAACGTAGGGCGCAATCGCGATGCGTTCATTTTCGATGTAGGCGACTTCGGGCTCACGTCCGCGCCGTGTCTCGTCGCCGGCCGCAATACATGTTGCAATGCGCAGTTGCGTGGGTCTGAACTCGAGCGCATACACGCGTGCGGCCACATCGCCCTGCGCGCCGGCATGCGCCGTTCCGCGCAGGGCTCCGAAGACGACGATATCACCCGTGGCAACGAGCTCCGCACCGGGATTGACGTCTCCAACAACGACAATGCTGCCCAGCTGCTGCAGCGTTTGGCCGCCACGCAAGGTACCGCGATGGTACAGCGTCGCGGCCAAGACGGCCTTCGGCCGGGTTTGCGGCGCGACAGGCGCTTCGGCGCCCGCCGCTTCGCCCGGCGTTTCCGGGCGCGCGGAGACCGGGGCGAAAGCGGGTTTCGGGACCGAGGGCTCACCGCGAGCGCGCCGCTTCGCGATATCCGCGCGAGCGCCCGCGAAATCCGCATCGAGCGAACGCGCGTGCTCGGTGAGATCGACGTTGCTCGCGGCGCGTGCGGCGCGTTTGCGCTCGAAGCTTGCGACGCTCGGGCGCGGCGGCTCGCCGAGATAGGCGAGTGCGAGCCGCTCCGCGACGGCGACGAAGGCGGCGTCCCCGTATACGCCGCGGATCGTTATGCCCAAAGCGCGCGCCTGCGCGACGAAGTGCCGCAGTTTTTCATCGCCCGGCGGATCTCCGTCGAAGATTGCCGTCGCTTGGCTTCCGCGATAGAAATCGGGCCGCTCGGTAAGCCGAGCGGCGATTTCCGTCCAGGCGTCGTCGAAGCCGTCCTTTCCAAAGACGAATTCGAGGCCGGCAGCCGTTCCACGTACCATTAGCGCCGAATCTTGCCACGCGCACTGGGCGCCGACCTGTGTCTCGGCGCGGCCGTGCACAGGTCGTTCACAGCTACTTTGCGTTATGCACACGCAACTCACAAACGATGTTTCACTCCCAGCGTCGTCGAATGAAATGGGTCTCCTTCGCTTACCGTTGCCCTGAGGTGACACCCATGCCGTTTCGCCGCCTGCTTCATGTGTCGCTCGTTTTCTCGCTTTTGGTCGCGGCGTTGCCGGCCCCGGCGCTCGCCGTCTCCACGACATCGGAAATCGCACAAGCCAAAGAGCAAGAGAAGCAGATCCTCAATCAATACAATGTCGTCTCGGATCCGCTTCTCAACGCGTGGGTCAACGACGTCGGCAATCGGGTGTGGGGCCAGGTCGCGCGGAAAGACCTCCCCTACAACATCAAGATTCTCGACAGCGCCGATATCAATGCGTTCACGATCGGCGGCGGTTACATCTACGTAAACGAAGGCCTGCTCGACTTCGCCCAATCCGACGATGAGCTCGCGGGCGTCATCGGCCACGAGACGGGCCACAACGAACGCCGCCACACCGTCACCTTGCCTGCCAAAGCGCAAGCGCTCAATCTGCTCTTCGGCATCGCATCGATCTTCTCACCGTTCATCTATCGCTTCGGGCAACTCGCCCAAGCCGGTATTCTCGCGAAACAATCGCGTGCCGCCGAATTGCAGGCCGATCAGTACGGCTTGCTGCTGATGTCGCGGGCCGGGTACGATCCCGATTCGATGGTCTCGTTCATGAATCACATCGGCGCGGCTCAAGCGAGCCACGATAGTTTAGTCGATAAGTTTCTTGCCGGCCATCCCGGTTTTCCCGATCGCGTCTCGCATCTGGTCGGCTACGACCAGCTCGATCCCAAGAAACGCACGAACGATCAGCGCCTCGTGCAGGCGCTGCACGATCAAGATACCGCGCGCTACAATATCGCGGCGATGAAGTTCAATACGGTCTTGCATAACGACCCCGGCAACAGCAACGCCTTGCTCCATCTCGGCGAAACGCAGATCGCACTCGGGCAAACTGAGAAAAGCCAGCAGACGCTCGCGGAAGCGGCCGAAAAAGGGACGCCGGCAACGCGTACCATGGCGCTTTCCAATATACGGGCGCTGCGCGAGAGTCAGGCCAGGTTCGTGCTCGGGCGTCCGAACCTGGCTCCGCTACGGCAAGAACTCGCCGATGTGCAAAGCCGTGACGCGCAAGCCGTCTCGGCGATCGGGTCGCGTCGCGAGGCCGGGCGCGATCAGGTCAAAAGCGTTAGCGCGCGCGTGCAAAACGTGTCGTACGGCGTGCCCGACCTTTCACGCGTCAACGTCCGGCCGGGCGGCCGGCTCGACGCGACGCTCAAGAATTTCAATGCGATGGGACGTTCCATCGATGCCGCAATGAGCAAAGCGTCCTCGACGATCAGGGGCGTCGGGACGCTCGAGAAGAATAAAGAGTCCGGGCTCGTCAAAGAGAACGCGGATATCCTGCGCGAGATGGGGGCGCCGCTGGCGGTCGACCCCGTCCCCGCGCAGTCGCTCGCGTTGCTCCCGGCCTATCCGCGGATGTTCTCCGACATCGCGCTTTCCGACGGCGATATGATTCGCTCGATCGACGCCGCGCGAGCGTCGCTCGCCCTGCTCGACGTCGCGCTCGGCGACCTCAACGATTTCGTCACGCGTCTTTCGCGCTCGCAGCTCGATTACAACGGCGACATCTCGCTCTCTGATTATACGGCGCTCACGCCGCTGATGCAGAAGGCCGGCGACGGGCTCGCAAAAGCGGCCGTGGCAGGTTCGCAGGCGCAGCAGCTCTTCGATCTGGCACGCGCGCGCCAATTGCAAACGCGCATCACGCTGACCAATATCGGCTATCCGCAAGATCGCTACGCGAGCTTGCAGCGCGCGTTACAGATACGCGTGAAGAACGCTGGCCTCGATTTCGCGACGATGCTGCACGACGATCTCACCCCGGGTGAAGTCGCCGCCGCCGCGATCGTCGCGGCCGATACGAATACGACGCCGCAGGCAATCGTGGCGGAAGCGGCGGCGACGCATCGGCGCATCGTCGATGTCGCCAACGCTCGCGGCATGCGCGCGGAGGCGCTCGAGATATTCCTCGGGCTCGTCTACCTGTCGTACACCGACGATCCGCAAAAAGAAGCGCACGGTAGCGTCGGCGCGTCGACATCCACGATATGACCTCGATCAAGGCCGCGACCATTCACGCGGCCGACTTGCTCACGCTCGTGCGCAAGGGAGTCAATGTCAGCCGGGTGCACACCGAAGCGCGCAAGCCGTTTCGCTTCTTCCTGTGCGGCGATCCGGCCCTCGTTGCCGAGTTGCGCTCGCTGTTGCTCTACGCGCCGGTCGATGCCAACGTTCCGCTCGATGCCGCCTCGACGCTCGAAACGATCGACCCGGAACGGCGTCAAACGGTGCGCGGCAGCGATGCGCGCTGCATCATCTTCCTCGGCCGCCCGGGCGACGTCGCGGGCGCGCGCATCGATCTCCTGCAACCGTTTCGCTTGCCGATTTTCGCGCTCACGGTCGACGCGGCGTCGGCCGCGACCGCGCCGCAACCGCTCGCCGCGCCGCTCCCCGGCGCGGTTGCCGAGTACACGATCGCGCGCCTCGATCGGGAAGCCCTCCGTGGCCGCGTGTTCCCGCACATCGTCGACCGCTGCAAGGGCATCGAGGTCGCAGTTGGCCGCCGGCTACCCGCGCTGCGCGAAACGGTCGCGGCGAAACTCACGCGCGATGCGGCGTCTTCGGCGCTGAAGATCGCGGCGGCAAGCGCCGTCGTCGATCACGTGCCGCTGCTCGGCTTCGTCCTGGGTGCCGTCGCAACGGCGGGCGACCTCGTCGCAATCACGGGAATTCAGATCGTCCTCATGATGCAGATCGGCGCGACCTACGGCAAAGAGCCCGACATGCAGCGGATTTGGGATCTGTTGCCGATCGTCGGCGGGGGGCTGGGTTGGCGTGCGTTGTCGCGCGAACTTTCGGGCTTCATTCCGGTCGCGGGGATCGCGATCAAAGGAGCGATCGCCTACGCGGGCACGATCGTCGTCGGCGAAGGCGTCGGTTTTTTCTACGAACACGGGCGGCACATGACCCCCGCGCAAGCGACGCTGCTCTACGATGAAAAGAAACGCTCCGCGCTTTCCTTCGCGAGAGAAATCGTTACGCGGGTGCGGCGCCGCTAATCGTCGCCGAGCGCGGTCGACGCGAGATGGATCAGCAGATCGTCGTCGTCGAGGTGCGCGAACGACACGGCGATTTTCGGCCGAATGCCGGCCGCGATTTGCGCCGCGACACTGGGCCTGGCCCGCGCGGAAAGCGCCGTGCGGCGGGCGGCATACCGGCGGATCAGGTCCCGCTCCGCCACGGAAAGGCTCGCGATCACGGCAGCGTCGTGCGTCCGGCCAGGCTTGTCGGACGCCGCCGCGGCGCTGCGTTCGAAGCGGCTGTCGCGCACGACGATCGTCCCGGCAGCCATATCGCCGAGGCGCCGGTTCGCGGGCGAGAGCAGCATCACCACGGCTGAAACGGCATAGAAGCCGAGCCCGAATTCGAGGATGCGTACGACATTGCGTACGACGGAGCTCGTGAAGTCGAGCGGAAAGCCGCCGTCACGCACCACGCGAATGCCGAGCAGTCGCTTCCCGGGCGTTCGTCCGCCGAAGCGCCATTCGAAGATGATAAAGTATCCGAAAAAGAGCAAGAAGCCGGCAAGCGATACGAGCGCGATCGCAATGGCGCGCACGATCTTTGCCGGCGCATGGCCGAGACCCGGTTCGGGCGCTACGCCGCGACCGATCCACGCGAGCCCAGCGACGACCGCCAGCGCGACGGCCAGCTGAAGCGCGATATCGATGAAGACCGCGAAGAAGCGGCTGCCGAGCCCGGCGAGCTCGTAGGAAAATGCGACGCTCTCGCCCGTCGTGATATCGACGCTGCGTTCCATGCCGGTGCGCTCGGTGCGGGAAGGCGCGCCTGCAGTCCTGCGAAAGAAGCCTGCGATGCGCGAACGCAGCTTCGTCGAGCGACGTGAGGCGGGCTGGACCCGGCTCGAAGCGCTGCTTGCGCGAAACGATCGCTCCGGGTTGCGCGCGTTCGACCATAACGAACTTCGCGAGCTCGCCCTCCTCTATCGGTCCACGACGACCGATCTCGCGGCCGCGAAAAGCCGCCGGTACGGTGCCGGCATCGTCGCCTATCTCAATCGCTTGACGGCGCGCGCGTACGTCCTCGTGTATGCCGGAGCGGCGCGCGGCGGCTGGTCGCGCAGCGTGACGTTTTTCACGACGACGTTTCCGCGCGAGATTCGGCGCGCGGGCCACATCATCATCGCCACCAGTACGCTGTTCGCGTTCGCGTGGATCGTCGCGTATTGGCTCGTTGCGACCCGCCCGAATAACGCGTACGCGCTCTTGCCGGCGGACCAAGTTCCGGCGATCGCAAAGAGTTTGCATGACTCGAATTTTGGCTTCGATCGCTCGTTTGCGCCCGCGATGTCGAGCCTGATCATCACCAACAACATCAAGGTCGCGATGCTGGCGTTTGCCGGCGGGATGACGGTCGGCATCCTGACCTTGTGGGAAATCCTCAACAACGGCCTGATGGTCGGCGGGCTCGGCGCGCTCTTCGCGGCCCACGGCTTCGGCACGGATTTCTGGGCGACGATCGCACCACACGGCGTCATCGAACTCACGTCGATTCAAATTGCCGGGGCGGCCGGGTTATTGCTCGCGCAAGCGATCGTCGCGCCCGGGCGCCTGCGCCGCAGCGACGCGCTCAAAGCGAGCGCGCGCCGTGCGGGCGTGCTGATGATCGGCGTGGCGGGCTTACTCGTGATCGCGGGACTCATCGAAGGCTTCGTCACGCCGCAGCGGACGAGCGAAGCCGTTCGCTTCGGCATCGGCGGTCTTACGGCCGTGTTGCTGTTCGCCTATATCGCTCTAGCCGGACGCGCGCCCCAGAGCGACAAACGCCGCGCCATTTCTTAGAGCAAACCCCGTGCCTTGACGTCGAGATACGCGTCGAGCAGCGCGACCGTGAGGTGCGCGGCCGGTACGTCGACGACGATGATCCCGCGCGCGCGCAACATCGCGATCGCTTTGGCGCGTTCGTCGGCGAGCGTCATCGCGACCGCCGTCCGGTAGGCGCTGCTCACGTCCGCCGGTGTCGTCTCGAGCGCATCCGCGATCGCACCGTCGTTCATCAGCACGCACATCGCCAGATGCCGCGGCACGAGCGAACCAAGCCCCGCGAGAACCGCGGCGGACGTCACGGGATCGAAGATATCGGTGAAGAGCACGACCAGGCTGCGCTTGCGCGAACGCGCCCGAAAATCGGCGAACACCATTTCGTAATCGGGCTCTTCGAAGCGCGGCTGGAGATCGTAGGCCGCGCGTGCGAGAGCGCTCGTGTGCGCGCTGCCGCGTCCCGGCGCGATGCGCACGAGCGACGTCGCGGCGAACGCCAGCAGACCGACGTTATCGCTTGCGGCTTGCGCGATCCGCGCGACCGAGAGCCCCGCCGTCAACGCATAATCAAATTTTCGCTGGAGACCGATGCGTGGCGTCATCAAGCGTCCGCAGTCAAGCGCAACGATGACGGTTTGACTGCGTTCGATATCGTACTGCGCCACCGTCAGCCGCCCGCGCCGCGCCGTCGCCTTCCAGTCGACGAGCCGAAACGCGTCGCCGGATTGATAGTCGCGCAAACTTTCGAATTCGGTGCCCACGCCGCGCCGCCGCATCCGGCGCAAGCCCGCGTCCACGAGCGTCCGGCGTTTGGCGAGCGTGCCGTAGCGTTCGACCGCCGAGAGATCGGGAAAGACCCGCACCGCTTCGTCCGCGTCGACGCGGTATCGCCGCCGCAGCAAACCGATGCGATTCTCGAGCCACACGTACACGGTGCCGAAGCGCGCGAGTCCGCGCTCGCGCGCGAGAAACGTCGCGCCGAGCGCTCGGGATTGCAGCGGTCCGACGTCCGCAACGACGGCCTCCTGCGCGAAATCGATCGCCGGAACCGGCGTCTCCAGCACACCGATACGGATGCCGATGCGCGCGCGATTCTCCACGACGTAGGTAGCGCTCGCCGTTCGCCGCAACGAAAGTATGCCCAGCGGCAAACGCCGGACGCGCAAGGTGTGCCGCGCGGGTCCGAGGACCGCATCGGCAAGCGTACAGCCGAGTGCGACGACGGCGGCGGCGATCGTTACGATGAGCAGCGTGGGCACGACGCTCGCGAGTGCAAGCAGACTCGCAAGCGCGAGCAGCACCCACACGCCGCGCGCGGAGAGCCACACCGCGGGAAAGACCGGCCGCATCAGGCCGGCGCTTCGACCTTCGGCATGTCGACGCTCGCAAGAATGCGCTCGACGATGCGCTCGGCCGTCGTACCCTCGAGTTCCGCTTCCGGCGCAACGATCAGCCGGTGCGCGAGCACGAGCGGCGCGACGGCCTTCACGTCGTCGGGCGTCGCGAACGCTCGGCCGTCGATTGCCGCTGCAGCACGAGCCGCCGCAAGCAGCGCGAGTGCGGCACGGGGGCTCGCGCCGAGTGCGAGCTCACCTGCCGTGCGCGTGCGCGCGACGATCGCGTAGATGTACGCTTGCACCGCGTCCGCGACGTGAACCGTGCGCACGTCGCGCTGCGCGGCGAGCACGTCGGCCGGCGTCGCGATCGCGGCGACGCCGGCCGTTTCGAGCCGGCGGGCATCGAAGCCGTCAGCACTGCGCGCGAGCAGCGCGCGTTCTTCGGCTTCGCGGGGATACTCGGTGCGTGCGCGCACGAAAAAGCGGTCGAGCTGCGCTTCAGGCAACGGATACGTGCCTTCGAATTCGATCGGATTCTGCGTCGCGCAAACGATGAAGAATCCGTCGAGCGGTTGGCTTTCGCCGTCGATCGTGACCTGACGTTCTTCCATCGCTTCGAGCAACGCCGACTGCGTTTTCGGCGGCGTCCGATTGATCTCATCGGCGAGGAGCACGCTCGTGAAGATCGGGCCTTTGCGCAAGGTGAAGGCGAGCGTCTGCGGGTTGAAGACCGTCGTTCCGACGACATCGGCCGGCATGAGATCGGGCGTGAATTGAATGCGCCGGAACGGCGCGCCCAGGAGCGCCGCGAAGGTCCGCACGACGAGCGTCTTCGCGGTGCCGGGCACGCCTTCGATAAGGATGTGGCCGTCGCCCAAGAGCGCGAGCATGAACGCGTACGACACGCGCCCGTTTCCCGCGATAACGCGGTCGACGCCCGCCTGCAAGTGTTGGGCGAGGTCACGTGCGCGAGCGGCCATGCGCCGTGAATTCCTTTCGAAGCCGTTGTGCGAGCGCGACGCCGCGCACGAGCGTCGCTTGATCGGCGACGCCGTCCGTGGCGTGGTGCTGCATCGTCTGAAACGACGTGCGGAGATCCTGGCGTTCGATCCGGTCCGCGATCGCATCGTTCGACGCCGCGCCGTCGAGACCGTACGCCCGCGCGATCGCGCGGGACGTCGAGGTCGCCGCTTCCACGAGCGTCGCGCGAATCTCGCCGTTGCGTTCGAAGAGTGTCGCGACCGCACCCAGGAAATCAGCCGTGCTGCGATCGTCGCGCGGCAACGGAACGAGCGGCGGTCCCAGACGCAGAGCCGCGCCTGCGAGCGCGACGAGCAGTGCTGCGAGTGCGAGCGCGAGCGCGATGGCAAATGGGCGCGGCACGATCGACCACCAGCGTTCCGGCGTCGCATACCCGTGTGGCGTCTCATCGAAGGCGACGACACCGCCCCGTTGCCGCGTACGAAGCAGTGCGACCGCCAACCGCGCGGCGTCGCCGGTCGCAATCGCGGCGTTGCGAAAGAGCGCGCGGTCGATCGCGGCCACGACGTTACCGCGTCCGTATGGATAGGCGATGACGAGCGCGCCTTGCCGGTCGCCAAGCAACAGACGCGCACGTCCGCGCGGTGCGGCGAAGCGCCGCGTCTCCGACGTAGCGATCCGCGCGACCCCGAAGGCTTGCAGCTCCGGTGCGACGTCGACGCCACGCGCGTTGCGCGGCCCGATACCCGTGACTGCGGCACGTGGGCTTCGCACGCGCGGCAAGTGCAGGATCCCCGCGGCCGCCGCGGCGTCGTCATAGCCGACATACAGGAGTGAACCGCCGCCGCGCACCCACGCCTCGAGCGCCGCGACATCGGCCCGCGTCGGCGTTTGCGCGCGCGGATCGCCCGCGAGCGGCTCCGTATAGACGAGCGTCGCGACCCCCGCGTCGAGAAAGGCAGGCCGTTGCTCGAAGCGCTCGGCGCGAACGCCTTCGCGCGCGAGCACATCGTACAGCGCGCGATAGCCGCCCGGCGCCGCGTCGTAGGTCGAATACGAATCGACGGAGAGCGGCTGCTCGTTCAGGCTGCGGCTCATGACAGCGAGGGCGATGAAGATCGCGCTCGCGAGAACGAGCAGTGCCGTCTGGGGTTGCCGCAAGGCGCGCAGACCGCGCGCGATCACGCGCGCGTCGCCGGTTCGAAACGATCGAAGGCACGGTCCGCCTCCGCGTAGGCGTCCGCGCCTGGCCGTTCTCGGGCATACACTGCGCGCACGAAGCGCTGCGCGAGTTCATCGAAGGCGTTTGCAGCGAGCTCGCGCTCGCGGCGCACGGCGCGCCGGTATTCGCCCGGCGTTCGCGCCGGATCGAAGCCGATCACCGCGCGCTCGTCCAAGAGCGCAAGCGCCGCCGCGAAGAGCGCCGCGATCGCGCGCGCGAAGTCGTTTCGAGCCGCGGCTTCGCGCGCGCGTGCGCGCCAGGCCGCGGCATCGTGCGACGGCGCAAGCGCTACGACGGCGTCGCCCCTGCGCGGATCGCGCGACGCGCGCTCGTAGGCGAGCGCCAGCCGGTACGCGACCAGGACCAGCAGCGCGAGCGCGAGTGCCACGAACCCTCCGTCGAGCAGCGCGCCCAAACGTCCATGCGCCGCGTGGGCGAACGCGCGCACAAGCGGTGAGAGCAGCGGTCCGATGACGTGTTCGTGCAGCCAGTTCCAGAGCACGGCCCAAAGCGAGTGTTGCGGTGCACTCGGCGTTGCGCTGGGTGCATGCCGATACGCGGCGCCCGAAAGCACGTCGCGCACGACGGTATCGGGATCGCCGTGGGGAAAGCGGTTCAAACGCTCGGCACGACCTGCGCGCGCGCGCGCTCCGCATCGAGTTGCAGATCGAGACCTTCTTCACGCACGCGCAGATCGAAGTAAAAAATCGCGATAAACGCCGTCGTAAAGGCCGCGGTCGCAAGCCGAACGAGCGCGCTGTACACGCTGCCCGCGACCTGGCTGTGCAGGAACCCCACGAGCACCGATTCGCCGACGAGCGTGACGAGCGTGACCCCCAGACCGATCGCGAGATACGCGACCCCGACCAGGAGCGAACGCACGAAGCCAACGCCGACAAATACCCGGCGCAGACCAAGCATGAACGCCGTTACGGCGTTCGCGCGCTCGACGACGCAGGTGAAATACGAGACTTGCAGCGCGAGCGACGCCACGATGAAAAACACGATCCCCGCCACGAGCGCCGCAAGACCGAGCGCGACGGCAAGCGCGACGCCGAGCACGTGAGCGGCAGCGGTGACGGCCGCGAGGCCGAGCGTCATTGCGACGACGGCCAGGATGAGTACGGCGTAGAGCACGATGCCGGCGAATGCATAGAGCACGTTGAGCACGATCAAGTGTGGCCAACGCCGCAGCGCCGTCCCGTAGGCGGCGGTGAAACTCGCTACGCGCCCAAGGTAGAGTGCGGCACACGCCTCGATCAGCGCCGCGGCGGGAAGTGGACCGAGGAAAAAAATCGTAACGAGCAGCAGCGGATACCACGCTCCCAGCGGCGGGAGCGATGCGAGCACGGACGCGAGCCGCGTCGGGTCGGCGGCCTTACCGCCCGCTGAGGTCGTGCCGAGCGCCGCCGTGAGAACCCCCATGAGCCTCGCGAGATCCCGGCCGCCAAAAAATTGCAAGATCGCGAACGGGATCGCATAGACGATGAAGATCGTCGCGAGAACGACGAAGTGCTTGACGCAGAGCGTTACCGCGCGATCGAGAACCTCGCCGACGCCGAGCGGCCGGAGCGACGGTTGCGGACCGGCTGCATTCATCGAAGCGACGCTTTCTTTCGTACGAAGGGACGTAGCGGCGTTGTCGCGGAGACGTTCGGCGATGCTCGCAAACCATCCGCTCGGCCGGGTCGCCAACCTGTGGCGCTATCCCATCAAAAGCCTCGCGGCCGAACCGCTTGAACGCGGCGAGATTCTTGCACACGGCTTCGCAGGCGACCGCCAGGCCGCGATGTTCGTCGCGACCCCGGAGCGGCCGCGCTCGGGAAAACCGTATCGCGGCAAAGAAAATGCGCTTCTTCACACCGTCGACTCCGCGCAAGCCGCAGCGCAGCTCGCTCGCAGCCGCGAGCTCGACCTGGCTCGGCACGATGCGGGACCGTACTTCGATCTCGAGCCCGTCTCGTTACTCTTCGATACGTGGCTCGCTGACGGCGAGCGCGCGCTCGGTGTGCACCTCGATCCGCTGCGTTTTCGGCCGAACATCTTCGCACGCGCGGCGAACGGATTCGATGCGCCCGAGGCGGAGCTCGTCGGTTGCGTCGTGCACATCGGAGCTGTAAGTTTACGCGTCACGCAGCCGATCGAACGCTGCGTCACGCCAACGTACGATATCGCGACGGGCGCGAGCGACCCGCGCGTGTTGACCTACCTGGTCCGCCAGCGTAACAACGAGATGGGCGTCTACGCACGGGTCATAACGCCCGGGCCGATTGCTCCGGGGGATATGCTCGAAGTCGGATCGCGCTGAGGCGCGAACACGGGTCTCGTCGTTACAGCGCACGCCGGCCTTCGAGCGCTTTCGCGAGCGTCACTTCATCGGCGTAATCGAGATCGCCGCCGATCGGCAGGCCGTACGCCAAACGGGTCACGGCGACGCCGCTCGGCGCGATCAAACGCGAAAGGTACAGTGCCGTAGCTTCGCCTTCAGCGTTGGGATTGGTCGCGACGACAAGTTCGGCCGGCGCTTCGTGCGCGATTCGTTCGACGAGCTCTTTGACGCGCAACTGCCCGGGACCGATGCCGTCCATCGGCGAGATCAGACCGCCGAGCACGTGATAGCGACCGCGGTACGCCGACGTCCGCTCGATCGTGTAGATGTCCTTCGCTTCGGCGACGACGCAAAGCAGCGCGCCGTCGCGCCGCTGGTCGGAGCAGATCGCGCACGGATCGTCCTCCGTCAGCGAGAAGCAGATCGAGCAGAGTTTGACGCGATCCTTCACCGCGAGAATCGCTTCGGCCAGTGACTGCGCTTCGGAACGCGGACGGTTGAGCAAATAGAAGACCAGCCGCGCGGCGGTCTTGGGACCGACCGTCGGCAGCTTCGAGAACTCGTTGATCAAACTTTGAACGGGACCGGCGAAAACGCTCGTCTTACATCAATCCCGGGATGCGCATCCCGCCGGTCACCGAACTCATGCGCTTTTCGGTCGCGGCCTTGACGTTGTTGACGGCGTCGTTGATCGCGACGGCGAGCAGGTCTTCGAGCGTCTCGGCATCATCGGGGTCGATCGCTTCTTTGGCGACCTTCACGCTTGTGACGCGGTATTCGCACGTCATCTCGAGACTCACGGCGCCGCCGCCCGCTGCGCCCGAAACGGTCAGCGAGGCGAGTTCTTCCTGTGCGCGCGTCATCTCGGCTTGCATCTTTTTGACCTGAGCCATCACCTGCGCTTGGTTCATGGAGTCTCCGTTCCACCTAACTTCTTGCGTGCGTATGCGAGCAGATCGATTTCGCCGTTCACGCCCTGGGGGCTTCCGGGCGGAGCGACGCCGACGGACGTTCCGCGAACCTTGACCACGACGCGTAACGGCACGCGCATGACGTTTTCGACCGCGGCTTCGATCAGCTGGGTCTTGTCGCGCGCGAGCCCTTCTTGAATACCGTCACCGACACCGATGACGAGCGCATGCCCATCGACGGCGTCGACCGTTGCCCGCGAAAGCAACGCGCGCAGCGGCTTATGTTTCTCTTCGGCGCGCAAGCGAATCTGATCCCATAGAGAGCGCACGTGCTGTAAGGTCGGCGTTGCCGCGGCGTCGCTCGAGACGGGCTCCGGTCCCGGCACCGTTGCGGCGACAACGGGCGACGCGGTAATGGTGGAGACCATCGGCGGAACGACGCGCAGGACCGGCGGCGCGACGCGTTCGATGGCCGCAGCCTCCGCCTCGGGGGCATTGCGAGCGGGCTCCGGCTGGCGCGCCAAGGCCGGCGCTGCGCTGCCGGATTCCAAGAGCGCGACGCGCGTCGCCAGCGCTTCGAGGCTTGGATCTTCGCCCTGAACGATCAGGCGCAGCAGCGCCGTCTCGAGTTCGAGACGCGGATTCCCCGAGGACCGGCCTGCCGCAAGGGCGTCGGCGAGTAAACGCAAGCCCCGCACGACGCGCGGCTGCGGCGTCGTCCCGGCGAGCGTGACGACGGCTTCGGCATCGGCGGCCGACAGATCGCGCCCCAGCAGTTCGCGATCGATCCGCGCGACGAGCAGATTGCGATATTCGCCGATCGCACCGCGGATCAGAACGAGCATATCGGCCCCCGCGTCGCTGGCTTCATCGACGATGCGCAGCGCGGTCCGCGCGTCGCCGCCGAGAACCGCGTCGACGAGCGCTCGCGCGTATTGCCGGCCCGTCGCGCCGAAAGCGGCTTCGACGGTCGCGGCGTCGACCGCACCGCCGGCGTACGAAGCGACTTGCTCGAGCATCGTTAGGGCGTCGCGTAGACCGCCGTCAGCGCGATACGCGAGCGCGCCGAGCGCGCCGTCGTCGATCGCGATCCCTTCGGCCGACGCGATCTCGCGCATGCGCTCGATCATGACCGAGATTGGGATGCGCCGGAATGCGTAGCGCTGACAGCGCGAGAGAATGGTCGCCGGCAGCGCTTCGGGGGCGGTCGTGGCGAGAATGAAGACGGCGTGGGAGGGCGGCTCCTCGAGCGTTTTGAGAAACGCGTTCGCACCCTCGCGCGTGAGCATGTGCGCTTCATCGATGATGAAGACTTTCATCCGCATCGACGCGGGCGCAAACTTGACCGACTCGCGCAAAGCGCGGATCTCCTCAATGCCGCGGTTACTCGCCGCGTCGACTTCGATGACGTCGAGCGCTGAACCGGCCAGCATCGCCCGACAGTTGTCGCACGTATTGTCGGGTTCGGGCGTCGGCCCCGCGCTGCAGTTGATGCAGCGTGCCAGAATTTTCGCAGCCGACGTCTTGCCGCTGCCGCGCGGTCCCGAAAAAAGATACGCGTGCGCGAGTTTTCCCGAACGCAGCGCCGTGCGCAACGTCCGAACGACGGCGTCTTGGCCGACGAGATCGGTGAACGACTTCGGTCGCCACGTACGATACAGAGACACGCGGCGTACGTTTCGGCTCATGCGCGCATGCGGACCTGTTTCGTGAAACATCGCGTCGGGTACGAACGTTATATCGGCGCGACGTCGCTAGCATGTCTGGGTGGCGGCAGCGTTTCGTCGGCAGGAGACCAAGGTGAAGAGGCGCGTCGTTACGGCCGATCAGCTCGAAAAGTCCTTACATGAACTCTTCGGGTTTTTGTCATTTCAGACCGGCCAAGAAGAAGTCGTGACGCGCGTCATGCGTGGTGAAGACACGCTCGCCATCCTGGCGACCGGCGCCGGGAAAAGTCTCTGCTATCAACTTCCGGCCCTGCTGCTCCCCGGCACGACGGTCGTCGTCAGTCCATTGATCGCGTTGATGAAAGATCAGCTCGACATGTTGGCCGAACGCGGTTTCACGAACAACGTCGCGCTCAATTCGACCTTGAGCGAAGATCAAGAGAGCGCCGCGCTCGAGCGAGTTGCGAAAGGCTCGGTGAAAATTGTCTTCGTGACGCCCGAGAAGCTCGAAGACGACCAATTTCTCGGGCTGCTGAAAAACATCGCTGTCCCGCTGTTCGTCGTGGATGAAGCGCACTGCATCAGCCAGTGGGGTCACGACTTTCGCCCCGCCTACCTTGCGCTCGGCCAAGTCATCAGCGCGCTCGACCATCCGACCGTGCTCGCCCTCACGGCAACGGCGACACCGGCCGTGCGCGAAGACATTCTCGTGCAGCTCGGGCTTCCCAAGACGATGACGATCGTCAAAGGTTTCGATCGGCCAAATTTGCGCTATGAGGTCATTCGCGCGGAGAACGAGGCGGCGAAGCTCAAGAGCCTCAAGAGCCTCTTCGACGGCGGCCTCGACGGCACGGGGATCATCTACACGGCCACGATCAAGAACGCGCTCGACGTGCAAAAGTATCTGCACGATCAGCTCGATCTTCCGGCGGCCGTCTATCATTCGAAGCTGCAGAAGCACGATCGCAATTCGGTGCACGAATTATTCATGGCTGAAGCGATCCGGGCCGTCGTTGCGACCAATGCCTTTGGACTCGGCATCGATAAGCCGAATATTCGTTTCGTCGTGCATTACGATCTGCCGGGTTCGGTCGAAGCGTATACCCAGGAGGCGGGACGCGCCGGCCGCGATGGTGACGTTTCCCGTTGCATTTTGCTCTACCGGATGAGCGATACACGCGTTCAAAACTATTTCCTTACCGGGAAATACCCGAGCATCGAAGACGTTCAGAAAATTTTCGAGACGCTCAAATACTTCGGTAGCCAGGCCGACGGCGTCTCGCTCGCTGACTTGCGGAAGATCTCGCAACTGCCGCTCACGAAACTTAAGGTCGTGTTGGCATTGCTCAAGAAAGCGCGTTTCATCGAAATGCGGGCGCGTGCCCGGTACGGTCTTACCGAGGACGCGCTGCGCAATAGCGAACTCGTCCTGAGCTTGGCAAATTATGATACAAAGAAGACGTACGACCAAAGTAAGCTTGCGATGATGCTGCAGTACTCCGAAACGCGCAGCTGCCGGCGTAAGTTCATCCTGAATTACTTTGGTGAAGAGTTCGCCCGAGACAATTGCGGCCAGTGCGACAACTGCTTGCGCGCGACGGCCGTCACGGCCATTGAATCGCGAGCGACGAGCGGCTACCGAATTGCGGACGTCGTCACACATCCGAAGTTTGGGCAAGGCACGGTGGAGCGTGCAGAGAAGGACCTCGTAACGGTTTTGTTTCCGAACGTCGGCTACAAAACGCTTCTCGCTTCATCGGTCGTTCGGGAAGCGAAGATCGCCTAGCACCACCGAGGAGGACCATGAAGACCCGCGGTTGGGGAACGTTATGTACGTTCGTGCTTGCGGCCGTTGTCTTCGGGCTTCATTTCGACGCGCAGGCGCAGTCGGCGCCCGTTCCGCCGCCGGCTCCGGTGCCGAGCGCGGTGCCGCCCCCGAACCCCATTGCACCCAGTACGCCGCTACCGCAACCGTCCGGTGCGCCCCAATCCGGCGCCCCAGCGCCGGGCGTTACTGCGACGCAGCCACCGATTATCGTCGACCCTCCAAGCGCCGGCGTGACCGTGGGTGGAACTCAGACCTTACGCGTGATGCAGGTTCTCGGGGCGCTAACCGTGACGGTCGCCGATCCGACCGTCGCCGATGCAACGATCGATCAAACGTCGCGTTTGCTCACCGTCACCGGTAAAAAGATTGGGACGACGGTCGTGACGGTGCGGGACGATCGCGGGCTCAGTCGCGACATTGCGATCCGCGTGGCCTATCCAGCCGGCAGCATCGCGGACTTTGCCAACTTGCGCATCACCGGCCGGCCTGCGTCGCCGGCCTTCATACGCAGCGAGGCTATCGCGACCGCGCTCGCGCACGCCACCGTTCGTGCGGGTGCGAATATCGCGGTTACCGCGAACGTCGCGGTCAATGCGCCGCTTCGCGTGGACAACGTGACAACGATCGATATTCCCCTCGTCATATCCGGCGGCGAGCGCTATTTTTCCGTGCAGGGCATGACCCACGTGCACGTCGAGAATTTCGCGCAACCGGCAATTCGTCCGAAGTCCCTTTTGGTCAGCGACTTTCCCGAGACACTTAAAGAGAACGGCATCCTCTTCACGGCCGATATCACGGCAAAGCAATCGGAGCGTTTTCTGTACTATCATTATAATCCGGGCGGTCAGCCCGACCGGCGCATCGTGCTCAAAGCGCAGAACTCGTCCTCGCAGCCGGCGCTCGTGCAGCTGATCTCGGGCAACGCGGGACCCGGTTTCAACGAAATGGAGATCGGTCACCTTTCGACACAACGTTTTCTTGTGCGCATCGCGCAAAACGAAGGCACGGTCGTGACGATACCGCCGAGTTCGACTGTTTCGCTCCTGGCGCAGGGCTTGCCCGCGAAAATGACCGCGAGCGGCTTGCTGCAGCTGCACGAGATCGAGGGAGCTCCGTTGCATCTCACCCTCGTCGCGCAGAATGCGAGCGATCCCGTCGACGGCCCAATTCCGACCTCCGCACTCCTCATCGGCGATCGGCCGCACGCGCGGGGCGTCTATCCGATTCCGGAATTCTTTTTCGATTACGCTTACGATGCCGAGGGCCCAGAGCTCGAGATTCCGATCGGGCAGATCCCCTTACCGAATCTCGTGCAAGGTCAGACGCTCGCGGGGGACTACGGCGTGCTGCAATCGGTTACGGTCCGCATGGTCAACAACGATCGCCATAACGCGCGCCAGATCGCGCTCTACGCGAGCCCGCGCGGCGGCCGCGCCACGGGTACCTTCGTCATCGATCGGGTGCTCGTGCAAGCCCACGCGATGGCACCGTACGGGCACTATAAACTCCGGCAATATACGATTCCGCCGGGGAGTTACGTTCGCACGGAAATCGTAACGATGCCGGAGGGCGGTTCATCCTATCCGTTACGGCTCGTCGTCGCGCCCGATGATGGCAGCGCCGCGCCGGGTTCGCCGGATTCGCCGATCTATTAGGCCGCGAGCACGCGCGCATACGCGCCTTCGATCGTTTGCGCGCACGTCGACCAGGCGAAACGCGCACACGCAGCCGCGCGGACCCCAGCCGCTTGCGACTCGGCCGCGTCGCGCGTAGCGGCGACCGTTGCAAGCGCATCGACCCAGCCGGCGAGATCGTCGGGCGCGACCAAGGGAGCGCTGCCCGCGACGACTTCCGGCAGCGACGCCGCATCGGCTACCACGAGTGGAACGCCGGCACAGAGCGCTTGCGCCGCACCGTAGCCGAAGCCCTCGTAGCGCGACGGAACCGCCGCCACGAGCGCGCGCGCGTAGAGCGCGAGCAGTTCGCCGCGCCCGACGAAACCGCGAACGTCGAAACGCTCCGCGACCCCGAGTTCGTGCGCGAGCGCGCGACACGTATCGGCGTACGGTGTCGCCGGGCCAACCGAGATGACACGTAGTGTGGGCAAGCTCGCAAGCGCCCGAACGAGCACCGCGAGGTTCTTGCGCGTCTCGACCGTGCCGACGGCGAGCACGAAGGGTGCATCATCGTCACGCGCGCGCGCATTGACCATCACATCGCTCGCTACGCCGGGATAGGCGACATCGATGCGCTCGAAATCTAAGCTGATGGAAGCGTCCTGCGCCGTCGCGAGCAATTCGTCGCGTGAAAAGAGCGAATCCACGACGATGCGTCGCGCTCGCGCGTAACGCGCCAATTGGAATGCGCCGAAGTAGGCCCGCGCATATCGCTTGGCATGGCCTTGAACGCGTAGCCAAGCGACGTCATGCACGGTCGCGACGATCGGCACGCTTGCGAGCAGCGGCATCGTCCCCGAGGTACAATGCAACACATCGATGCGCGCGCGAGCCGCGGCGAACGGCAACAGCACTTGGTCCCACAGCACGCGGCGGTCGAAGCGCCATGGATCAAAGCGCGCGTTTTCGAGCGCGACGACCTCGACGCCACGCCGTTCGAGCGCGCGCGCGAGACCGGCAACGTACTCGCCGATCCCCGTCGCGGTACCATGCGCCAACTGCGTGTCTAGGCCGACGCGCACGTTAGCGCCCGATCTCGCGCGCGAGACGCCGGGCAGCCTCCGACGTGGCGTCGACCGCCCGCGCCCGTGCGAGGAACGCTCGCGCGGATTGCATATCGCCACGGCGAGCCGCCGCATCGCCCAGGCCAAGCAGCGGCTCGGCACTCGTGGGGTCGACGTCGCGCGCCCGCTCGAACGTTTTCTCCGCCGCAGCGAACTGGCGAAGATTGAGTTGCTGGTTGCCGTACGCGAGCAGATATTGCTGCGATAGCGGCGCGAGCTTCACCGCGTCGGCGTACGCGTCGCGTGACCGCACTTCGTGGCGGTGCCGCTCTGGAGTGCCGACCGCAAATTCCCAGGCCTGCCGCTCCTCGAGTCGCCCAAGCCAAAACGACGCTTGCGCGAGTGCATCGAGCCCGATGCGATCGTTACGCAGTCGCGCGATGGTCTCGTGCTGAAGCGCGAGCGCCTGCGCGAAGCGCTTCTCCGACGCGAGCTGGTCCACGCGCGTTTCGAGCCCGCTCAGATCGCCCGCCGCCAGGTACCATGTCACGGCGGCTCCTGTCGCGCCCCGCGCTTGGGCGATGCCCCCGTCGAGCGCGTAGCGATCGCGCGACGCACCAAGCCGCGCCGCTTCCGCCGCGGCGCGCGGCAGATCGTGCGCGGCGAGCGCCGCACGCGCAAAAACGAGGCGCAATGCCGGCGGCAGGGGCAGCGCCGGATCGAGCGTATCGACGGCACGAACGATTGCTCCGGGCACGCCGACGGGCCACGCACCGGTCTGCGCGCTGGACCGCAGCGCGACGCTCGAAAGCGCCTGGACCGTCCCAAGCACGACGACCGCCGCACATGCCGCCAACCACATCACTGCGCGCACCGTCACTATGTACAAGCACGCAGCGCAAAGCCCATGCCGACAAAGAATGACGCGCCACCGAAATGACGCGTCATTCTTAACGGTTACGAAATCACTCCAGCGCGCGGAGCGTTGCCTAGAACCGAACGGTGAAGTTGAGGTCTTGACGGTTCTGGCTGAGGTTGATGTTGGGCACGACCTCATCCGTGTAGCCGTAGTGCCGCGCGAGGAACGAGACCGACGAATTGGTCTTTGGGATGTTGTACGTCACGGCGCCCGTATAGTAATCCTTACGCTCGGAAATATTCTGGTCGAGCGTGGTGCCATACGATCCGCCGAAACGCTGGGTACTGTACGAAGCGCTGCCGACGAGGTCTTTGGTGAGCGGTAACGCGACATTCGCGCCGATCGTCACGTGCCGCATGTCGATGTAGTTCGGGTGAAACGACACCTGGCTGCCGCGAAGGGCCGGATTCTGCGCCACGGCGAACGCGCCGCCGTCGAGCGTCTGCGTCCCCGGATTGATCGGGTAGTAGGGGAAGCCGTTCCTATCGAGACGCTTGAGGGTCTCGTACGCACCGTTGACGTTGACGCTCGCTTTTTGACCGAAGACCGGAACCTGGAACGCGGTTCCGAGCGTGAACGTGTCGTTTTTAAGGCGCTCGTTCGTCGCAAAGGACGGACCGTAGAACAGCGAGCCGAGCGAGTTCGGCCGAATCTCTTCGAGGTGCTGGTACGAGAAGCGCGTCGCAAACGTGAGATCGCCGACGCGGATCGGCGCGTTCGCCGACACCGTCTCGCCTTGCGAGTTGGGAGCGAGCGACGAGAAGTACTGCGGACCCGTTGCCTTGAGCGTGTTATACAGCGGAAACACGAAGGACAGGTTCGGGTTGCCGGCCGTTCGCGGCGATCCGAGGCCGACGTTCGTGAACTGGTTGTCGAACTGCGTGTTGATCCCGATGTTGTTGCCGAGTCCGAAGAAATCGGGTAGATACGCGAGCTTGTAAAAGGCGAAAAGCGGCGGCGGGTTACCGTAGTATTTGAACGGAGCGCCGACGAAGAAATTCCCGCCGACCGATTGAAACTGGGCCGCGAGTTCGACCTTTTGGACCTTGAGGCGGACGCCGATGAGCGCGGCCGTATCGCCGACCGCGCCGACGTTACGGAAGTCCGCGGTATACTTGCTGCTCGCCGCTTCACCGAAGATGACCGGATTCGAACCGGGTCCGCTGACGAGATACGGGAGCGGCAGCTGGAAGTCGAGCCCCAGCACCGTATCGCTGACGGCGCCGTTGCCCGTGAGCGGATTTTGATTGATGAGCGAGATGCCGCTCGGGCCGGAGCCCGTTGTTTGCGTATCGTCGAAATCGAAGATGCGCGTGAAATTGAGACCGATTTCGGCGCCCGCGTAGCCCTTGAACTTTTGATTGAGGCGGCTATGGACCATGTAGCGCTGGAAGTTCGTATTATTGGTCGTCACAAGACCGCGGTACGTGATACCGACGACCGCTCCCGCACCTAGCGGCGCACCGAACACGACGTTGTTATACGTCTCGTTGTACGTGAAACCGGGCAAGGCCACCGCTGGGCCGCCGGTTGGCACGCCCGCCGAATTGAACGTCGCGCCGTTGTAGTACGAAATGTAGACGGAGCCATTGAGAGCTTTTTGCGTCAGGAACACCTGTGCGAGCGAGCCTAAACCGGCATTGAACGTATCGGTGCGGAGCGCTTGCGCCGGCGTGTTTTGCGTGAAACCGACCTGCGGGACGACCACGGGCGTGAAATACGCGTTGGCATTGAGGTTGATGATGCTCGGATCGACGACATTTGTCTGCGTGTTCAAAAGCGTTTGATCGACGCGCGTGAACGACGCTTCGAAATCCGTGCTGCCGAACGCGCCCTCGGCGACCGTGCCCTTCACTGCCGCGCCCTTCTGGAACGGCTGCGCCGGGAAGAGGTACGGGACGGTTCCGTTGTAGCCTTGCGGCGCGCGGAACGCGAGCCCGGTGCGCGACGACGTCATGTTGTCGATGATGCCGTACTTGAATTGCAGATTCGAGATGGCACCGGCCTTCGCGATGTTGATATCGATGCCGGGTTCGAGGCTGTAGCGAACCTGGCTCGTATATTCGCCGCCGTACTCGTAGTTGAGGATGTGCACCGGGAGCGAGACCGTGAGGTTATCGTTGATCTGGTAGGCGAGCGAGAAGCGGCTATCCTGACGGATGGCGATCCCCGAACCCGCGGCCGTGAGCGGATTGTTCGAATCGTCCGTTGTCAGGAACGCGTTGACGAACGGGTCGATCGTTCCGACCGCCGTCGGATTGGCCGCGGAGCCCGCCGGAACCGTCGTGCCGTAATACGTGCCGACGGGCGCGCCCGTCGTGTTCGTGACGGTACGCGGAATGCCGACCCGCTGACGATAGGTGAGATTGGGCAGGAAAACGCCGTGGAGCGAGAGCGATTGCGCGAACTTCGTACGCTTATCGAGCGCGTCGAGCGAATCTTCGAGATTGGTCACCCGGACGCCGAGCGCGTCGAGCTCGTCTTTGAGCGCGTCGACGAGCTTCTGAAGTTTATCCAGGTCTTCTTTCGAAGGCGCTTTGCCCGTGTTTTCCTGTAGCTTCGCGATGACGCGCGCGACGACGACGGCCATCTCATAACGCGTGAGCGGCCGATCGCCTTTAAACTTTCCATCTGGGTAGCCGTCGATGACACCATCGGCCGCGAGGCTCTGGATGTACTGATAGGCCCAGTGATTGGCCGGTACATCCGAGAACGGCGTCGCGAGGGCAGCCCCACGCTCCACGCCCAGAAGCAGCGTCGCTGCGAATCCGGTCGTGAGGCCGAGGCGTGCGAGACGCTTCATAAATCCTCCAGAAGAGTAAGAAGCCATGCTTCAATGCGAGCGTTCGTAAGGCCGAGCGTACGTTGGATTCGGGGTCGCCAGCGGCGTGAGTTGCCGAGTTTTCCTTCGCCGACTAAAGACACGGAAAGTACGCCCAGCGTTGGAGCGCGCGCCAGCAACCGAATACGACCGTGTGAGAACGAGTCCTGCCCTTACATCAGGAGCTTTTCAGGTCGTTTCCGGTCCGCCGTCGCCGCGTTCGAGAAGTCGCTCGGCGATCAGAACGGCGGCAAAATCGTCGATCGGGCGAGGCGGAACGAGCATCCCGCGCGGAATCAGCCGACGCCAGCCCGAGGGCGGGTGCGCCCTGAAATATCGTTCGCGGGCAAGTAACGTCGTCGCGCGTTCGTCGACGATCTCAATCGGCACATCCAGACCCGCGAGCGCGGCTGCGATAACCGCGGTATGCGTGCCCCCGCCGAGCGCAATTGCGTGCGGTGCGAAGCGCCGCACGAGATCGCGCACTTTTTCTGCGAACGCATCGGTTGCGACGATGCCGAGTTCGTCCGGCGGAACCCCGCGGGCGCGCACGAGCGCATAGCCGCACTTGCGGGTGCCGGGATCGATGCCCAGGATCACATGCTCACGTATTCCCGCGGCTCACTTCGGCGTCCGGCTCAAGTTGAAGCTTACGGGCACGCCGCCCGTGTGCGGGTAGACGTCGCGTGAGGCGCGCGCCACGATGTAGAAGCGGCCGCGACCCTTTCTGATCGCTGCCTGTGTCTTGGCGATTTCGATTGCGTTCGGCGACCCGAACGGGTTGGCGAAATAGACCGGCATGCCGCCTTCGATGGCCGTGTCGCGCACGGCGGCCGCGAGTTGTCCGTACGCGATGTTCGGCACGACGGCCGTGCCGCCGTCGATCTCGACGCTTGCGATCGGGCGACCCGAGCGGAAGATCGAAATGTCGGGATACGGCGCAAACGTGAACCCGATCGTATCACCCGCAACGAGGTTCTGATCCGCGATCGCGACCAGCAGCACGGGTCCGCGCAAGAGCGGGCCCTGCACTTTGGGATTGTCGATGACGGCGCCCAACAATTTTGCGATCTCGGGATCGCGCGCCCGCTTACGATACGCGCGTAATCCGAGCGGGACGAAGTTGCGGTCCACGGACTCGACGACTGCGTCGAAGTATGCCGAAAGCGCGGCGATCTGTTGCGCATGAGTTTGCTGCGGCGTGATGATGAGGAAGGGATCGTACAGCAGCGTACCGCGATTGACCACGATCCCGTTCTCTCGCACCTGCGTAACCTGCCGATTGAGTTCGTCGGCTTTGGCTTGCAATTCGTTGACTTGATTGTTGATCTCGCTTAGATGAAAGAACGCTTGCTTCGCGTAGCCCGATGCGAGCAAGGTCGTCGAGGTCACCGCAAGCGCGATCATCATGCCCGTGCCGACGGCAACGATCGTCGAGGTGTATTTCGGTCGTAAACCAAAGAGCGTCAGCCGCTTACGCCCGACTTGATGTCCGACGCGGTCGCCGATATACGCGATCAAACCGGCGACGAGCACGATGAGCAGGACGACCAGGATGCCGCCCGAGGTCCCCATTTAAAAGCGCGCCGCTCGCAGCAATGCGATGGACCCGACGACCGTGAAGACGACGTTGGGCAGCCACGCCCCCATCGTCGAGATCGCGTAGCCGCCGGGTAAGCCCGTGAAGACGGCCGACGCGATGCTCAAAAAAACGAAGTACGTGAACGCGATTGCAAGCGCGAGCGCGAAGCCCAGGCCCGTCCCGCCGCCGCGCGTCGGACGGAGTCCGAACGGAATCGCGAAGAGCGTGAAGACGAACGAGGCAAACGGCTGCGCGAGCTTTTCTTCGTACGTCATTCGATACGCCCGCGTTTCTTGCGGCGTGAGTTGCTTGGACGCGATGATCTGGCGGATTTGCTGACGGCTGAGCGCTTGCCGATCGTTCGCCGACGCACGCTGCTGCAGTTCGCTCGGCTTTTCACCGACGTCGACGACGGCGTGCGGCAGCTGCGCGAATTCGTCGACGCTGCCGTCTTTGGCGAAGCGGTACGTCGACGCATTATCGAAGGTCCAGGCCGGCGCTTGATAGTGGCCGCGATCGCTGAAGATGATCCCGCGCGGGCGGTTATCGGGACCGTACGTGATGATCGTAACGTACACCAGCTGCTGCGTCGTCGGCTGATATCGGCCGAACACGGTGACCTGTTTGCCGCCGCCGGGAAGCTGCGTGATCACGGTATGCTGGCCGTCGCCGAACGCGCCGATGTGCTTGATCGTATCTTCACGTAGAAAAACGGCTTGATCGTTCGCGAACGGCACGACCCCTTCTTGCAGGCCGTAGGCGACGACCGAGACGAAAACGCCGACGACCAAGAGCGGCGCGACCGCGCGAACGAGCCCGACCCCGCCCGCCTTGAGCGCGATCAATTCGCTCTCGCCGGAGAGCCGCCCGAGCGCAAGCAGGGTGCCGAGCAGCATCGCCATCGGAACGACCGTGACCACGATTTGCGGAAGCTGCCACAGGAAATAGCTGATGGCGGCGAGCAGCGGCGCATGTTGCTCCGAGACGAGCCGGCTGATCGCCAGGATGTTGGTCGCCGCGAAGATCAGGGTGAACGCCGAGAGGCCGAACGTAAATGGTCCGACGAGCTCGGCGACCATATAGCGATCGAGAATCGTCGGACGCACGAGCGCGCCGGCGAATCCACGCGCAGATGCGACGGCACTGGGGTGCGGCCGGATCGCCACTAAAGCCGAAAGCCTTCGCCGAGGTAGAATTGCCGCGCGGTCGGCGAATCGAGCACCTCTTGCGCGCTGCCCGAGACCACGATCGCACCGTCGTTGAGGATGTACGCGCGGTCAACGATGGCGAGCGTCTCGCGAACCTGGTGATCGGTGATGAGCACGCCCAGACCCCGGTCGCGCAATTGCCGGATCATGACTTGAATATCGGCAACAGCGATCGGATCGATCCCCGTGAACGGTTCGTCGAGTAAGAGGAACGCCGGTTCGGTTGCGATCGCGCGCGCGATCTCAACGCGGCGCCGCTCGCCGCCGGAGAGCGAATCGCCGCGTGCGTTGATGAATTTTGCAAGCCCGAATTCTTCGAGTAATTCCGGCAGCCGGCGCTCCCGGGCTTGGCGCGGAACGCCATTCATCTCCCAGATCAGACGGATATTGTCTCCGACGGAGAGCTTGCGGAAGATCGAGTTCTCTTGCGCCAGATAGCCGATCCCCGAACGCGCCCGGCGATACATCGGCAAGCTCGTGAGATCGAGCGACGTCGTGCCGTTACGCAGCGCAACGCGGCCGGCGTCGGGTTTGACAAGGCCCACCACCATGTAGAACGTCGTCGTCTTGCCCGCGCCGTTGGGCCCGAGTAAGCCGACGACTTCACCCATGTCGACGCGTGCGCTCACGTCGTTGACGACGGTCCGCACGCCGTAGCGTTTGACCAGACCTTCGAGAACGATGCGACGCCGCTCGCCCGGGACGCTCACTTAGTGCGCGCCTGCAACGTCGATCGCGCCGTCGCGAAGATTCCAGGTCAGCGTCTCGCCTTGCAATTCTTCGCCTCGCGGCGAGATGACCGTGACATTCCCGACGCCGTGAACGAGATCGGTTTCGTCATCGTATCGAAGGGTCTGGCAGTGCAGCGTCATGCCGTCCTGCGCGCGTGCGCGAACGCCACCGCTCATCCGCACCGTCTTTTCTTTCTCGACAACGGTTCCCGTCGGAGCGTCCGCTACCAATCGTTTCCCGTCACGACCGTAGAAAATGATGTGCGGATTCATGAATGTGCTCAAGCCCGTGTCCGTGCCGAAATAGTGACCCCGTTCGCCATCGGCGCGCAGCACGTAAAGTTTGCGCTCCCCCTTCGTCTTCGTGAGAAAGACGAATCGTTGACCGACGCGGTTTGCCGACACGTTGATCGGGATGGCCGAGGCCACGGGGTTCACTGGCATCCGGCTCGGCGCTTTCGACGGCGCGCTCCCCCCGGGCGCCTTGGGGCTACAACTCGCAAGCGCGACGAGCCCCGCGAACACGCCGCAAGTCGCGAGCGCCGGCCCGCGCCGCGCGCGCCAAAAACGAACGCTCATTGCGGCTCCGCGAGGGAAGCGTCGGGACCCGCGGCGGCAAGAGCGAGGGCGGTGAACGGAATCCAAACGAAGGCCATCTCCACGACACCGATCGTATCGAATAGGCCTTGGACCAAGACCGCAACCAGAGCCGCGCACAGTCCGAGCGCAAGACGGCGTTCACCCGCGGCCCGGACGCGCAGGCGTGACCGCATCGCACGTCCGAAGCGCCACCAGCCGTAGGCGCCGGCGGCTAGCCCGACTGCGCCCGTCTCGCCGGCAAGCGACAGGTACGCGTCATGCGGATGCAGCGCGCCGAATGTCCCCGGCCGATCGCCGTTGAGTGGTCTGATCGCCGGATAGACGCGCCAATACACCATCGGGCCCGCGCCGGTCAGCGGAAAAAGCTCAGCGACACGCAAACCGGCCTGCCAGACTCGCAGCCGGTCGAAGGCTTCGCTTGGATTGTGTCCGGCCGCCGGATGCGACCCGAGCGCGAATGCGGCCACGAGGCTCGCGAGGATGAGCCCGAGGGCCGTGCGGCGGGCACCGAGGGCAAGGGCGAAAAAGAGGCCGCCCGCGGCAGCCCCGATCCACCCCGCTTGGGAAAACGTCGCCACAAGCGCAGCGAGCGCCACGATGAAGCTGGCCTGGGCGAGACGCCGTAACGCCCCGGTGCGAGCGAGCGCGACACCGAGTGCGACGAAAAGAAAGGCGATCAGAAAGGCGGCAAACTGGTTTGGGGTAACGAAGAAACCCGCCGCCCGGCCGTGATTGTACGCCCACAAGGCCGCCGGCCGGCGCGTCATGACCATGGCAAGGGCAGCAAGCGCGGCCCCCAGCCCAACGCCCAAATAGATTCCCAAGACCGCGCGCGCTACGGGCGGCCGGTCGAAGTAGCGGACACACGCCACGTGGAAGACGCCACCGAGCGCCATCATACCGACCACCTGCGCGCCCGCACCCGGGTCGAGACCGAGGGCGCTGCTGAGCGCGGCCGAGCCGATCCACGCGACGAGGATCGCCCCCGAGGGCTGGGGCAGCGGCTTGCGATCTCGCGCGAGCCGCGCGCCGGCCACGAGCGTTGCCATGACGAGCGCGGCGACTAGGACGATCGCAAGCGTCCGAGTTGCGAACAGAAAACCGACCGGCGGGGTCGGCGCGAGCGCGGCGAGCGATGTATAGAACTGGATGACGGCGAGAAACGTCGCCAGTGCCACGGCCAGCGCGACGTCCGAGCGTTTCGCCACGACCGAAGAGGCTTTCACGCTGCGACCGCCAGAATCGCCGCCGCGATGGCGGCGGCGCCGCCGGCGGGTCCCATCCGCGCGTGGCCGGCGTCGCGCATCCGCGCCAAGCGCACCTGGTCGCCGAGCAAGTCTGCGATTGCGAGCGCCGCTTCGCGCGGGTCGGCCGGAACGAGCAACAATGCCGCGCCGAGCAACCGTCGCTGGCGCATCCGGTACCAGGCGCCGCTGCGCGGAGCGCCGTCGTCGAGCGCAACGACGGGGACGCCGCGGGCCGCAGCTTGTTCGTTCGCCGTCCCCGCCTGACCGAGCACGACCGCGCTCGTGGCCAAGAGCGTTCCGAGGTCGCCCGACCAGGCATGCACGGCCATGCCTCGGGCTCGCGCCACGAACGGCATCTCACCCGGCGCCGGTGCTACCTCCCATCCGTCGGCGGCGAGTTCGCGTGCGAAGCGCTCCTCATCGATGGTCGGCGCGATAGAAAGCAACGTCGCAAGTCCCGGCCGCACGGGCCCGAGTTCACGTGCGACGCGCGCCAGGCGCACGCCGTCGTGGTACGCCGCTTCGCGGCTACCCGGCAGCAAGCCGAGCCACGTCCCCGGCATGGAAGGCGCGTCCGCTGCAACGAGGTCGACAATCACGTTGCCGGGCGCACGTGCGGCGATCTTCCGGCGCCGCAGGAGCGCCGCGGTTGCCTCGTCGCGAACGAAGACGCGCGCCGCACGCCGCAGGAGCGTCCGTTCGAACGGGCCGTACGGGGCGACGTACACGCTCTTCGCGGTACCGACGAAGATCGTGTGCAGACCGGTGCGTAACGCGAGAGCGAGCGCATAGATGTCGCCCACCGCGACGCAGACGTCGTAGCGCGTGCGTGCTCCGCCGAGAAATCCGAGCTGTGCTGCGAGTAACCCCAGGAACCCGGCACGGATATCGCGCCCGAGCGCCGACACGTTGCCCATCGCAACGAGGCCGCCGCTGGGCATTGCACGGCGCGGACCGACGAGCCCAAGCGGTGCCGCCCCGGCGCCGGTTCCAACCAGCGGGAACAGATCGGCGCCGACGGTCTCGTGCGAGGCGGCGATGACCGCGCGGCCGATGCGCGACGCAATCGCCGTCTCACCGTGGCCGTTGGCGACGAAAAGAATGCGCCGCACTAGCGTAGCGGCACGAGATCGAAGCGAGCGATGCGCGTCCGTGAGGCGGCATCGTCGCGCTCGAGGACGGTTCGCGAAACAAACGTGCCATACGGGCCGGCGTGGACGATCGGCACGCCCGCGACGACAGCGGGTTGCGCGAGCGTATCATGGCTATGGCCGCCGAGAATCAGGTCTAGCCGCGGCGTGGCAGCCGCCAGTTCGCGATCCATGCGCAGCCCCAGGTGCGAGAGTACGACGAGCGTCGTATCCGCCGCTGTCGTTTCCGCAAAGCGCCGTGCCACCGCAAGCGGATCGAGAAAGCGCCACCCGAAAACGCGCTCCCACGGGCTGCCGCCGGGATATTGCACGACCAAGAGCGCGAAGAGGCGCAGCTTCCAACCGTCGCGTTCGAGCTGGAGCTCCGGCACGAACGGCAACGCACGCGCGCGCGTGTCGACCAGATTGCTGCACAGCAGCGGATGCGCCATCTTTCGCGCGCGCGCGACGAGAAGTCCGTACAGATAATGGAACTCGCGATTGCCGATGCCTTGCGCGTCGTAGCCGGCGGCATCGAGCTCCGCAATGATCGGTTCGTGGCGACGGTAGGCCGTCTGACTGCCGCGAAGCGAATCGCCGCAATCGAACAGCAAGCCCGGCTGCGCCGAGCGCAGCGCGCGTAACGGCAGCGCGATGCCGCGATGGTCGTGCAGATCGGATGTGTGATAGATGCGCAGCGGCGTCATGGCGCTTGCGCAAGCTCGATTGCGAAATCGGCACAGCGTTGCAGCGCGTCGGCGGGGCCGAGCGTCGCGCGCACGGCGCGCATGCCGCTCTGCTGCCGGCTGGGGTCGACAAGGAGCGGTTCGATCGCTTCGGCCAGACGTTGCGGCGTCACGGCGTCTTGCACGAGTTCGGGCACGACCTCGGCATCCGCCAGGATGTTGGGCAACGTAAAATAGGCCTTATGCCAAACGCGCTGGGCAATCGCGACCTGCGAGCTCGCGATGACGTAAAACGCAACGGTCGGAACTTCGCGCAAGGTCGCCTCGAGGACCGCGGTGCCTGACGCGATCCAAGCGGCATCGGCGCCATCGAGCGCCGCGCGCGCACCACGCACGACGCGTAAGCCCAGTCCCGGGCCGCCGAAGGCGGGGAGGAACGTCGCCTTGAGCGCGCGCGCGATCGTCCGTTCGCTCTCGCCGTCGGCCGCACCGATGACAAATTCCGCGCGCGGGCGCGCGGCACGCACGCGACGCAGCGCGCCCAGCAACGGCGGAAGGTGGCGTTGGAGCTCTCCGCGCCGGCTGCCGGGAAGAATCGCGATAACGCCGCCATCGGCCGCGGCCGGCGCGCGCGGCTCGCGTGCGTTGACGAGCGACACCAACGGATGTCCGAAATACGCGATCGGGAGCCCGAGCGATGCATAGAAGTCGCGCTGGTGCGCAAACGCCGTCAACGCCGTCGCGTATCGCGCCACGGCGCGTGCCTGCGACGGCTTATCGAACCACGCGCCGGGCGGCATGAAGTAGAGGATCGGGCGGCGATAGCCGAGCAGCCGCAGCGTCTTGGCAAAGCGCAAATTGTACGCGCCGAAATCGATCAGCACGATGAGGTCCCAGGGGTTCGCCCGCAGCCAAAACGCATGCCGCCAGACGTTGGCGAAGAGCGGTGGGATGCGTCGCAGCGCTTCCAGGGGCCCCATCGCGGCCCAACCGGTCGTGCGTGTCGTCAAGGTGAACCCCGCCGCCGCCATTCGCTCGCTGCCGACGCCCGCGAACAACACCTCCGCGACGCGTCCACGCAGCGCGCTTGCAAACGCGGCCGCAAGCATATCGCCCGACGCCTCACCGGTCGCGACGAAGACCCGCATCGTTACTTCACGATTCCACGTTCTGTCGGCGCGTCGATGAAGGCGAGCAGATGGCGGCCGCGATCGCTGCGCACCACAGCGCGCATCGCTTCGGCGGCCTGTGAGATATTGTGTCCCGAGCGGTACATGATGCTGTAACACGTTTTGAGTTCGGAGACGATATCGGGCGTGAACTCGCCTCGACGCAAGCCGACCTTATTGAGGCCGTACGGCGTCGCGGGATTGCCCTCCACCAAGAAGTACGGCGGCACGTCGCGCGTGATTTTCGAGATTCCGCCCACCATCGCAAATTCGCCGATGCGCACGAATTGATGGACCCCCGTCTGACCGCCGATCGTCACGTAATCTTCGACGATGACATGCCCCGCGAGTTGTGCGGTCGACGACATCGTGACGTGATTTCCGACCCGACAGTTGTGCGCGACGTGCACGTAGGCGAGCAGCAGCGTATCGTCACCGACCGAGGTTGTCTCGTTGTGCCCTGTCGCGCGGTGAACGGAGACGTATTCGCGGATCTCGGTGCGGCTGCCGATCGTCGTGTATGCGACTTCACCGTGATACTTGCGGTCTTGCGACGGAGCACCGATCGAACAGAACGGGTGAATGCGCGAATCCTCTCCGATCGTCGTGAAGCCGTTGACGACGACGTGCGCGAGCAGCTTCGTGCGCGCGCCAATGGTAACGCGTTCACCGATCACGCAGAAGGGGCCGATTTCGGCCCCTTCGCCGATCGCGGCTTTCGGGTGGACGATGGCGGTCGGATGGATCACGTGCGTATCACTCGTGAAGGACGGCCGCGTCCATGCCGAAGTTCGTCACAGTCGCGATAGAAAACATCAGATCGGCAGAACAGGCGAGCTTGCCGTCGACATGCGCTTCGCCGCGCACCCAGCCCATATTCTTGCGCGCGCGTAGCACGTTGGCGGACATGTCGAGCCGGTCTCCCGGGACGACGGGGCGTCGAAATTTCGCCTTATCGATGCCCGTGAGAAATGCGGTGCGGCGTAAGAAGTCATCTTCCCCAAGGATGATCGTGCCGCCGAGCTGGGCGAGCGCTTCGATGATGTAGACGCCCGGCATCAGCGGCATGCCCGGAAAGTGGCCTTGAAAAAAGTGTTCGTTGATCGTTAGATTCTTGTAGCCCGTCGCGCTCTTCATCGTTTCGAAGTGCGTGATGCGATCGACCAGCAGCATCGGGTAGCGGTGCGGGAGCACTTCCATGATCTTATGGATGTCCATCGACTGTCCGATCTCGATCGCCACTATACCCCCGCCGTCGCCGCAGTGAGGATCCGTTCGCGATACGCATCGCGCAGTGCCGCGGTCGCACGTCCGTGCAAACGATGTCCGCTCTTGATCGCAACCACATCGCACGTTGGCCACGCGCCGAGCAACGCAAAATCGCCGATCAGGTCGAGCGCCTTATGACGCACGACTTCATTTGGCCAACGCAGCGGCGTCAGCGGCCCTTCGGGCGCGAATACGAGCGCATTATCGAGCGAACCGCCGCGCGCGAGCCCGGCGGCGCGTAAGGCCTCGACTTCGTCCAGGTAGCCAAACGTGCGCGCGGGCGCAATCTCGCTTGCGTAGTACGCGCTTTCGACGACGGCGTCGAGAAATTGCGCCCCGACCGGCGGCGCGAAATCGACCGCGAAACGCAAGCGGAACGCCTCTGCCGGCGACACGACGAGCACCGCGTCGCCGTCGCTGATAACGAACGGCCGCTCCACCGTAAAGACGTTGCGAGCCGCCGCTTGCGCGACGAGGCCAAGCGCCGTGAAGGCGTTCGTGAAGTGCGCCGCGCTGCCGTCCATGACGGGGACCTCGGGTCCCTCGACTGCGATCTCCGCGTTATCGATCCCGCTTGCGAATAGCGCCGAGAGCAGATGTTCGACGGTCGAAACCGTCGCGTCACCGAGACCGACGACGGTGGCACGTCGCGTATCGACGATGAATTCGGCATGCGCCGGAAAGCGGACGTTGCCGGCAAGGCGGAACGAAAGCCCGGCGTGGGCCGGCCGCGGTTCGATTCGGACGCGCGCTGCGGCGCCCGTGTGCAGGCCGACGCCGGAAAATTCCAGCGCGTCGCGCAGTGTGTGCTGAGCGTCGTTCACAGGCCCTCCAGCGCGTCGACGCGCGCGAAGAGTTTATCGAGCTGACGCAAACGCGCTTGCAGCCGCAATTCGTCGCGATGCGGTCGTGCCGGCTGGCCGCTCATGACCGTCCCGTCGGGCACGTCGTTCCAGATGTGAGAACCACCGGCGATCCGCACGCGCGCGCCGACCGCGATGTGCCCGTTGACGCCCGCCTGTCCGCCGATGACGGTATAATCGCCGATCTTCGTCGAGCCGGCGATCCCGACCATCGCCGCGAACGCGCAATGTTTGCCGATCTGGCAGTTGTGGCCGATCTGCACGAAGTTATCGATTTTCGTTCCGTCGCCGATCGTCGTCGAGCCCGTTTGCGCGCGGTCGACGCAGGCGTTTGCACCGATCTCGACATCGTCACCGAGGACGACGTTTCCGATCTGCGGGATCTTCAGAAACCGGCCGTCGAGAAATGCGTAGCCGAAGCCGTCGGCGCCCACAACCGCACCGGCCTGTAACGTCACGCGAGCGCCCGCAATGCAACGTTCGAGCAACAACGCGCGCGGATGCAGGTGCGCGTTGCGTCCGAGGACGGCCTGCGCGCCGACGATGCTGCCCGCTTCGAGAACGCAAGCGGTTCCGATGGTCGCGCCTGCGCCGACGACGACCTGCGCCCCGATGAAAACGTCTGGGCCGATCGTTGCGCTCGCATCCACAGTCGCTGAAGCGTCGCGAAACGGTCCGCGTACGCGCGGCCCATCGAGTTCCGCCAACAGCGCCACGAGCGCGACCCGGGCGGAACGGACGATGAGAAGCGGCTTGCGCGGTGCCGCGATGCGCTCGGCGAGCGCGGGCTCCGTAAGCACCGCTGCCGCCCGTGAAGCAAGGGCAGCCCGCAAGTACCCTTCATCGACCGCGAACGTCAACGATGCAGCATCGACATCGTCGATCGCGCTGATCCGGTCGATGGCGACCGATGCATCGCCGCGGACCGTTCCGTCGACGCGGGCCGCATAGTCTGCAAGCGTCAACGTCCTATGACTTCGCCGTCGGCTTCTCGGTGATCTTGAGAATCTTCTCGACATCGGCAGTGATATCGATGCCCCCATAGCCGACAAATTGGCGCGTGACGACGAGCTTGTAGTGACGCTCGTTCGCGATCGATTCGGCCGCCGTGCGCACGTCGCCCGAAACTTCGTTCTGCATATCGACATAGCGGCGCCGAAGCGCATCGAGTTGGGCTTTTTTCTGACGCGGCGCGGCGGACGACCGATTGATGGCGTCCGTATCGGCGGCAAGCTGATTCGAATAATTGATGAACTTCGGCCAGTTCGCTTGAATGCGCACGAGATCGACGGTAGCGATCGAAGCTGAATCGGTTCCGGAGGCCGCACAGCCGCCGAGCACCAGGAGCGCGCCCGCGAATACAAATCGTTTCACTCGTGTAGACTCTCGATATCCTTCTCGGCGTCGGCGGTGAGATCCACACCGCCGGCTGGTGCGACGACGTCTTTCACAACGACGTTGATGCCGCGTTTTTCCGCGATGACTTTGACCTCGCGGCCGATCTGGGCGACCATCTCGCCGTAGAGATCGCCGCGCTGTTTCTGCAAGACGCCGATCTGTCGACTCGCTCCGGCCTGGGCGTTGCGATCGACGTTGCTCAGTTCCCGAAAACGTCGCGTGAGGTCACTGCGTGTTTTCGCAAACGCCGCGATCGTCTGCGAAGCATCTTTATTAAAATCGTTCTGATACTTTTGGTGCAGCGCCTCGAGTTTCGCACGCATCCCCGGGGCGATTGTGCCGGACGCGCCCGCTCGCCCGGCAACCGCCGGGAACGGCGCGAGTTGCTGGACGATCGTTTGGCGCGTGCTCTTCTCGCGCGCGTCGATCTTTGCGAGCGTCCGTTTGCGCAGCGCCGCGACCTGCACCGCGAGTTCGCTGCGCACCCGGTCGTGCAGCTCGTGCTGCAGAGCGACCAGCGTCCCTTGATCGCGGTTCTTCATCGCGCCAAGCACGTCGGCTTCCTTTTTATCGAGCGCGTCGAGCTGCTTTTTGACGTCCTGGCGCGACGTGTCGTCGAGGGCGAGATTGGAGAGCTTCGTGCGCAACGAAAGACGTTCGGCAGAATCGTCGCTCGCGAGGGCGAGCGCGGCATCCGCTTCCTTCTTTTGAAGTTCGTCGGCGCGCGCGCGATAGGCGCGCGAAGCGCGCTCGGCAAGCGATGTGTTGAGCGATTCGACCGCGCTGCGATCTTGCGCGATAACCGCACCACGGTACGTCATGAGATTTTTCTGCGCAGCGCCGAGCACGTTGCGTTGCTGTGCATTGGCCTGGCGCGCGATGCCGCCCGCAATCTCCGCTCCGCCGGCGCCGGGTGCTCCAGCTCCGACACCGATGGCAGCATTTATCGCCGCCTGTTCGCGTTTGGCGTACTGCTGCTGTTTATCGGCGAGCGCCGCTTTCGTGCGTGTCGCGGCGCTGTCGAGCTCGCCCTGTAAGCGCTTCCCTTCGACGGCGATATCGGCGCCGGAGCGCGCGATCTCGCTACCGACGCTCTTGAGTTCGAGCGCTTGGAGATCCTCATCGAGCCGGGCGAGCTGCGTGTAGAGCGGATGTTTCCTCACGAGCGCGTCCATGCGGACGTAACCGACGCGCCCATCGGTAGCAGACTTTGCCGATTCCACCGACGTCGCAGCGCCATGCGCGCACGCAGCAAGTGCCGCGGCAGCGATGCCGGCGGTAAGCACACCGGCGAGCTTACCGCGACCGACCTTACTTGAGCGCGCTTGTGACATCGCTTGTGATGTCCGTTCCGCCGTAGATCAAGTTCGAGCGGTCGATCACGAGCAACAGTCGCTTTTTCTTTGCGACGTCCGCGATCACGTCGCGCGTTTTATCGACCAATGGCGCAATCTCTTGTTTGTTCTTGTCGGCAAGCGTGGCTTGGTACTCTCTGAGAACCGCTTGGCGATCGGCGTCGCTCTTGGCACCTTTCATCTTGGCCTGCGCGACTTGCTGCTGCGACGCTTGAAACTTCTGAAAATCGTCGTTGGCCGACTTGAGCTTGGGAACTTGATCGATTTGCGCTTGATCGACGAAACCGACGCTCGACGGCGGCGGCGTGTTGACCGGCGGAATCGGGTCGCCGGGACCGGAGAGTAACGCGATGACGTTGCCCGTAACGTCTTGTCCGCCGACGATCACGATGCGCTTGTCGACGATGACCGAGAGATTCTTACTCGACGCGACCGAAGCGATCGCGACTTGCGCGCGCGCGAACAAGGGCCCGAAGAGTCCGCGTTGCCGCGTGGCAAGTTTATTTTGGAATTCTTGGGCGATGCGCTGCTGCGTCGCTTGATCGTGTACCGCGCGCATCCGCCCCGCGAATTGGCGATCGAGATCGCCCTTATATCCCGCCAACTGCCGATTGGCATCGGTGAAGGATCGAATGTTCGAAAGTGCCGCTTGATCGACAAAGCCGATATCGACGACATCGGCCGCCACGGTTGCGGGTGCGAAGAACGACCCCGCGAGCGCGAAGGCGACACTCGCCGTCAAAGTCCGGCGTATATGCAGTCCCATGTGCTAGAAACTCTGGCCGATGCCGAAGCTCGTGTGAGCACCGCTCTTGCCGCGGGCGAAGTCGAGGCGGATCGATTTGAAACCGAGCTGCGGGACGTCGAATCGTAAGCCGATACCGACGTCCGTGCGATAGAGAAATTTGTTGTAGTCAACGACGACTTGACCGAAGTTCGTGATCGGCTGTGCGCCGCGAATACGTTGGCCGCCGTAATCGTAAAACAGCGCGACGTTGAATTTGCGGTCGGGCGAAATCGGAACGCGTAACTCCGATTGAATGAGCAGCTCTTGCGTGCCATAGAAAACTTGGCTATATCCGCGCAACTGCTGGTCCGTGAGCACGAAGAGTTTGCTCGGCGGGATGGCGCCCGTTGCATCCCCGACGAGAGAATGCAGGGCGAGCGTCGCATTTTTCCCCACTGGGAAGAATCGTGCGCCGTCGAAAGTCGTGATCGTATAACCGAACGCCGAACCGATCGCCTTGCCCGAGAGTTCTTCGGTCAGCGACGCGTTGTAGCCACGGCGCGGATTGAACACGTCGTCGCGCGTGTCGTTTTGTAAGCCCAGTGTGGCGGAGTGTAAGTTATACCCCGCGCCGTTGGACGTGTCGGCGATCGACGGCGCATTGATGCCGAGTGTCGTACCGTTGGTCGTCGTGCCGAACGGCGAATTCGTCGTCGGGCTATTGAAGATCGTCTGCGTGCCCTGGAGGAAATACCCTCTCGGCAGCACGACGTCGTTGGCGAGACGCTGCACGGTCACGCCCAAACTCGCGGTCAACGTGTCGGTGAGGCGGCGCCCGACGTTGACCGTGCCGCCGTTGGAGCGGTTCGCATACTGCGCGGCGATATTCGAAATCAAATTGGCATTCGGCGTTAAGACAACGGCTTGTCCGCCGCCCGTCACGGTCGAGGGGCTGCCCCCGCTCGGTGCCGGGGTCGAGACGATCGGATTGAAACCGGTGTTCGTCGCCGACGTCGACGCCTGATAGACTTGGTAAACATTCGTTTGCGCGCTCGTGAAGAGCGATGCGGCGAGGCTGTACTTCTCCGATCTCCGCGTATTGCCGAGGTAGGGAATTGAAAAGGTCAGTTGCGCATCGGAGACGCGCGATCCACGTTCGAGGCGCACCGACGCGGCGTTCCCGGTGCCGTTGATATTGTTTTGCGAGTACGAGAGCGTGCCCGTGAGACCCTGACCCGTCGGTCCGCCCGAATAGCCGGCGCCGACTTGCGCGGTACCGGTGCGCTGCTCTTTGACGTTCCAGTCCAAGGTCACCTGATACGGCTTCTTTGGGTCGGGTCCGGGCTTTGGGTTGAGATCGACCTTCTCGAAGAAACCGAGATTGTTGAGCCGTTCGTAATCGCGCCGGAGTTGGCCCTGCGTGATGATCATCCCCGGCCGCAAGCGTAACTGCCGTCGCACGACGACGTCTTTGGTGAGCGTGTTGCCCGTGACTTGCACCGCGCCGACGACCGCGACGTAGATGCTGTATTTGACATCCGCAGTGCCCTTGGCGAGATCGACCGTCGTCGGATCGATACCGGCCTCGAAATCGCCGAGCTGCAAGTCGTACTTTTCGTACAGTTTCTTGAGGTTCTCGTAGTCCTTGTCACGCGACTCTTCGGAATAGGGTTGACCCGCTTTGAGCGTCAGCGCGGACTTGATGAGGTTCGGCGTAAGGAGCGGATTGCCGACGATCGTGATCGTGCGGACCGTGAGGCCTTCGCGTACCGACAGACTCAAGATGCCGTCCTTGGAGATGTTGAGCCCTGCCACGTGGGTTGGAACCTGCCCGCTATAGCCGATCTTATCGTAGTACGAATTAATTTTTAGCACGTCTTGGTGAAACGTGTTGGTGTTGAGAACTTGGCCGACGGCGGTATCCATCAGCGCGAGCAAGGTATCCGATGGGACGTGATCGTCACCGGTGAATGCGATGCGCGTGATGACCGGATTCTCGATCACACGATACGTGATGGCGATCCCATCGGGCCGCTGGCGGATCAGTGGAGGAACTTGGTCCGAAAAGTATCCGAGATCGAAGATGTTCTGCAGGTCGTCGCGCACGACCCGCTCGTCGAAGGGCTGCCCCGGCCGCATATGGACGACGGCGAGGATCCGGTCGGTCGGCACGTGCGCGTTGCCGGAGACGTCGACGCTGACGACGTGCGGCGCGTTCGCGGGCGCACGCAGCGGCGCCGCCGTCGGCGCCGGCGGGGCGGCCGGTGGGGCGACGGCCGGTGCGGGGCTCGGCGAAGCAACCGCTGCGATAACGGATCCGCGGGCGCCGGCAAGAGCAATGTTTGGAGCCAGGAGGCTCGCAAGCGCGGCAAGCGAGACGATTCGTCGCATGCGACGAAGACGAGAGAACATACGCAGTAGCAGCATCCTTCGACCTTCCGCGGGCACGTGGGGCGGAAAGCGGGTACGATATCCCGGCTCTGTATACGCGCGCGACCGTGTAAACCCCCGGCATAGCAACCATATCACTTGAAAAGCCGTTGAATGCTCAGGGAAAAGCCGACGGTCCCCGAGCTCGGCTGGGCCGCCTGTAACCGCAAATTGCTTCCCTGGTACGCCGGCGGCGTCAGCGACGTCAATCCGCTCGCACCGAGGGTCTGAAAAACCGTCAGCTGCGCCGCCGTCGCGTCGTTCGGCTTTACTTCGAAACCGAACGTCTGACGATACGGATATCCGAAGGTCGTGCCGTAAACGGCACCCACCTTTTTTCCGAGCACTTTGCGCGCCGTGAGGCCGACGGCGCCCGTGTAATCGACGTTGACGTTGAAATTTGAGAGCCCGACGGCTTGTGCGAAGCTGGTTTCGATCGGCGCGAGCAAGGTTCGCGTGAACTGCGCGTTCGCGATGCCGAAGGCTTCCTGGGCCACGCTGAACTGCGGGCTCGCGTTTCGGGTTGCGAGATACCCCGGTGCGCCGCTCGGCGAGGTGCTCCCGTAGAGAGTCGGCGAGCCGGCCGCTTCACCAAAAAGATTCGACGCGCCGAGCGCGGGCGCGCTCAAGAGCAACCCGAGGATCTGCTGCCGGTCGTAACTCGGGTCGGAACTGAGGCCGATCGAAAGGTTCGTAACGGGTCCCGTAACTTCGAGGGTAACATCCGCGCTGCCGGCGAGATTGCGCACGGTATTGGGGTCGGGGTCACTGACGTGCGTGATCGCGCGTGCATCGAGGGTCGGGATCAGTCCGAGATCGGGTGAGAAACTGAGGCGCCCATCGAGGAGCCGGAAAACGGTATTGATGTAGGTGAGGGTGCCGCCGGTCGAATCGAAGCTGCCGGCGAGTTCGGGCGCGCCGGAGGTTCCGCCGATCTGCAGGTCGCCGCGGCCGCCGATATCGACGTTCGAACTGCGTACGCGCACATTGTTCGCCGCGCTCACCATCAGATCGAGCGCGACGCCGTTAGCCGAGGCCACCTGCGGTGGCGGCGGAGCGACGCCGAGTCCGCTTTGCTGCGCCGGATCAGCGATGAGCAGGGCCCCGAATGGAATCGTTGCGTCGGCGAGGGTCAGCTTGCCGCTAACCCGCGGCTGCTGTCGCGGACGATGGGCGACGACGAGCGTCCCGTCGAGCTGACCGTTTCCATAGGCGGGCAGATTGAGACGCAGCCGCTTGGCGCTTGCCGCGATGCGGTAGGTGGCATCGAGGCCCGGCCGGACGAGATCGGCGAAGGTCGCCGTCCCGGTCGCATCGAGGCTGCCGCCTCCCGCCGCGGCGTGAAGGGCGACGAGCTTGGCGTCGTTGCCGGAGAAGGAGAGGGACGCGCCAAGGTCCGTCAGCGGGTAGGTCTCGAGCGGCGTGGCGAGCGTCCCGCGAGCCACGGTCAGCGCTCCGTTGAGACGCGGGGCACCCGCCGTTCCACCGATCGCGACGCGGCCGTCGAGTGCTCCGTTCAGGCGCGAGCCCGCCGGAAGCAGCGGCGCAAAATCGGCGAGATCGATTCCTTTCGCGCCGAGCTCGAGCGCAATTGGCGCGCTCGCCGGGCCAAGCGCGAAGGGCGACACCTGCAGCGGCACGGAGCCCGCCAAAAAGAGCGTTCCCGTGGCGAAGCCGACTTCGACCGAACTGAGCACGACGTCGCGTCCAGTGACGTTGAACTGGCCGAGTGCCCGCGGCACCCTGACCCCGCGTAGCGCGGCGTCTTCGAGGTCGAACCCACCGGTCAGGCGCGGGCGCGCGCGCGTGCCGGCGACCTTGAGATCGACTTCGGCCGACCCCGAGATTCCAGGTCCAAGCTTCGCAAGCCGGGTCGCAAGCGCTCCAACGTTCGGGCTCGTCGCATGGACGGCAAGCGCCAGACGATCCCGGAGACCGAAGCCGAAACTTCCGGAGCCCGCGAGCGAGACGGCCGGCAGATCGAGCTCCGCGTGCGACACCGTCGTACGGCGCAAGGTCGAGGACGCCGAGAGCGCCAGTCGATTTACCGGAAACGCGCCGATCGAGCCGCCCTGGAGCGAGGCCTCGGTACGGACGTCGGGATTGCGCAGCGGGCCCGCGACCGTCGCGTCGGCATCGACGCGGCCGAGCACGGGGAGCTGATATCCCAGCGCCGGTAGCCAGACGCCGAGATCGAGCCCGCGCAGGTGGGCGGTCCCGTCGAAGCGCGAGCGCTGCAAGAGCTTGGCCAGCGGCGCTCGCGCGGCGAGGCCGAGCGTTCCGGCCGCGTCGAGGTGCCCGGAGGCGCCTCCGAATGCGACGGCCCCGGTAACCCGCGAATCGCGCGAACTCCAGCGCGCCGTTGCATCCCCGAGCTCGAAGCGGCGGTACTTCAATCCGGCGATCGCGATATCGGCGCCCGTCCGCACGGCGGTCCCGGTCTTCACGAAATGCGCCGCGATGCGACCGCGCCCGCCCAGCGTATCGCCGGCATCGAAATAGTCGTTGAAATCAGCCAGATTTGCGTGCGGGGCAGCGAGTTGAATCGCGGCATCGTAGCCGCGGAAAGACGCTCCGAACGCGGCCCGGGTCGAGCCAACCGTCACGCGCCCATGGCGTGCCGCGAGGCCACCGCTATCGACGCTCAGATCGACTGCGGCATCGCGAATTGCGAGCCCATTGACGCTCCCTTCGGGAATGCCGATCTTCCCTGCGAGCGATGCCGCTTGACCCCGGCCCGAAATGCGTAGATCTCCGACCACGGTTCCGGTAATGTCGTCCTCGCCCGGAAACGCCAACTGGGCCGCGGGCGCAAGGGGACCGGCAAGCAGCCGGACGCGCGTATCGTAGGACGCCGTGCGCGTTCCGATATTTTGCAAGCGTCCCTCGAGCGTGGCGAGCGCCGGTCCCACTCGCGCGTCGGTCGACGAGAAGCGGACAGCTTTACCGAGAAGCGTTACGTCGCCGTTGCCGGCGATGGGAAGGCGGCCGAACGTGCTGCCCGCGCCGAGCGCGAGCCCGCCTTCGAAGCGCGCTTCTCTCCGAACGACGCCATAGGCGCCGATCGCGGAGACACGTCCGTCGCCGCCCAGCGGCGCGAGCACGCCCAAGCGCGCGGCGGCGACATCCCCGGCTGATATGCCGAGCGAGCGCGCTCCGTCGAAGGTACCGGCGGCGACCAGCGTGCCGCCGCCGACCGTGCCGCTTGCAGCGTACACCCGCACGTGGCGACCGCTCACGGCAAGCGTGCCTGAGAATCGCTCGAGCGGCACCCCGTAGACCCGTGCACCCGGACTCGTCGCGCCCCGGGCTTGCACGATCGTGTGGGCCGGATCGACCAGGAGCGCGATCGGGCCGGCGACGGGGCCGCGGCCGCCGAGGTCGCCCGTCAGCGTCGCGAGCTGGGCGAAGCTTCCGCGGTAGTCGCCCGTCAGTGCGAGTCCCTTTCCCAGGTAAGCGCCGCGACCGGCGAAACTTCCCCACGGCCCGTGCGCCGCGATGCCGCCGAGCCGATACTCTCCAAGCCGCCCGCGGACGTCGCCGCGCAGGTCATTTAACCAGACGCTGCCGACGTGGAGGTTGCGTCCTCCGATGCGGCCCGCGATCGGCACGGCCGACGACGGTCCCACACCTGCAAGTGAGCCGTCGATCCGGCCGCCGAAGCGCGGAGCCTGCAGGTCGACTCCGGGCAGACGCGCCGCCGGCGCAAGCTCGGCATACGGTGCGTCCCGCGCATCGAGCCAAAAGGCGCTCCGGCTCGCCGTCCGATCGAGAGACACCGCGCCTGCGATCGACGAGCCGTCAGCGCGCGCGAGCTCGAAGGGCCCGAGCCGGCCATCGCCGTGCTGATCGATATGGAAAAGCCCTCCGATCGTCATCCCGGCGGCGCCCCCCGCGACGGTGCCCCGGAGATCGAGGCGCAGCCCCGGACCCGCCAGCACCGCCGTGCTCCGCACGGCGCTACCGGCTGCGACTTCCGCGAGATAGGGCACGCGCGAAGTCGGACCCGCAAGAGCGACGACGAGCTGCGAATGCGGCGTTGCGGCGAGAGCAATCGTTCCGTCGACGCCGACAGCGAGGCCGCCGTACACCGCGTGCAACCCGACGATATCGACTGCCTGATCGTAATAGACGGCGCGCGCGCCGAGCGCCCGGACCGGAAAGACGCCGTACGACAGCGCGGCCGCATCGACCCGAGTCGCAACCAGCGGTGCGGCGACGGGCCCTTCGAGCAGCGTCTGCAGCCGAGCATCTCCCGAGAGCGACAGATTGCGAGAGAACGCGAAAAGCCGGCGAATCTTTGCGAGCGTCGCACGCGGTGCACTCAACCCAAGCCGGAAGCTCAGCCGTTGCCAATCCAAAAGGCCGCCCGCGACGCGAACGTCGAGACCCCCCACGTTTGCCGCAAGCGACGGCGCGGTTAGCCCGCCGTCGAAGAGATCGATTCGGCCCGTCATCTTGGTCGCCGACGGCACGAGACCCGGGATGCGCATCGCACCGCCCGCCAAATCCAGCGCGCCGCTGAGATGGTAGGCGATCGGTTCACCGGGATGCGGCGCGAAGCCGTACACATGGACGTCGGCGTGCCGCGCCGTCCCGCGCTCGAAACGTGCGGCGCTCGTATTGATAAAATAGTTAACGATCGGGACGACTGCAAGCGATCGGCCTTGAACCCGATGGAACGCGTAGCCCGCTGCGTCGTCGAAGCCGCCGTCGAGCATGACCCGTTGCGCGGTGTCGTTCGCAAGCTCGCCGCGAAGGTGATACGACGAGCGAGCGCGGCTGTCGAGCGCGATGCTGCCGGAGAGTCCCCCAAGCGATAGCCGCCGCGATTCGAGCAAACTTCGAAAGCGGTCCACGAGAACGATCTCGCCGTCGCGCAGCGTTGCGTTCAAGCGCAGCGGGACAAGCACGGTCGCGCCTGCCGCAACCGGCGCTTGCGAGACGGGTCCGGTGCGCGCCGTGATGTTGAACGAACCGTCCGCGTGGCGTACCACGATCAGGCGCGGCCGCTCGAGCGCGACGGACGTGATGCCGAAGCGGTGCTCACTCCCAGGAAAGAGGTCGCGCAGCCGATAGCGCAGTGCCAGCCGCTCTGCCGTAAAGACGGGTTCACCGCCACGCTCGACCGTGACGTCGCGCGCCGTCGCAAAATCGCCATGCACGTCGAGCGCTCCGAAGGAGACGCCGTAACCGCTCGCCGCGTCGATCGTTGCCGCAACGAGCGCGCGCGAGAGTGGACCCGAGAAGACGACGAGCAAAGCCGCGACCGCGATCAGCGCCGCACCCAGAGCGACGGGCCGAGCCATCCGACGTTGCACGCGTTCCTCCCCTCGGACGCCTAACGCATCAAAGAGGTCTAGAGGTCCAAAGTCTTCACGCTCCGCGCGTAGGCTTGAATGAATTCTTTGCGGGGTTCGACTTTGTCGCCCATGAGGGTCGTGAACATCTCGTCGGCGGCGACCGCGTCTTCGAGCGCGACGCGCTTGAGTTGGCGCGTTTGGATCTTCATCGTGGTATCCGAGAGCTGCTCGGCGTCCATTTCGCCCAGACCCTTATACTGCTGGATCTGAAAATCTTTCGCTTCGCCGTCGCCGATGATCGCCTTGAGCTCGTCGTCGGTGAACGCGTACCACTGCTTCTTGCCTTTTCTTACGCCGTAGAGCGGCGGCATCGCGATGTAAACATAACCTTTGGCGATCAGCGCGCGCATCTGCTGATAGAAGAACGTCAGCAGCAACGTGCGAATGTGCGACCCGTCGACGTCGGCGTCGGTCATGATGATGATCTTATGGTAGCGAAGTTTGTCGGAATCGAAATCCGCCGCGATTCCGGTGCCAAGCGCGGTGATCATCGCGCGGATCTCTTCGTTTGCAAAGACCTTGTCTTCGCGCGCCTTCCACACGTTGAGAATTTTTCCGCGGAGCGGTAAGATCGCTTGCGTTCGAAAATCACGGCCCATCTTCGCCGTCCCGCCCGCGGAGTCGCCTTCGACGAGAAAAATCTCCGAGACGCTGGGGTTCTTGTCGCTGCAATCGACGAGTTTGCCCGGCAAACCCATACCGTCGAGCGCGCTCTTGCGACGCGACAGATCACGCGCCTTTTTCGCCGCTTCGCGCGCGCGCTGCGCCTGCATCGCTTTATCGACGATCGCACGAAAGTGCTTTGGGTTCTCTTCGAAAAAGAAATCGAGCCGTTCGTTGACGAGTTGGTAGACGATGCCGCGCACCGGTGCGTTGCCGAGCTTGGTCTTCGTCTGGCCTTCGAACTGCGGTTCCTCGAGTTTGACCGAGACGACCGCCGTGAGGCCCTCGAGCACGTCGTCGACCGAAAGGTTGGCGTCGCTTTCCTTGAGCACCGCACGTTTGCGCGCATAGGTGTTGACTGCGTTGCCGACCGCCGTGCGAAAGCCCGTCAAATGCATGCCGCCGTCAACGGTGTTGATGTTGTTCGCGTAGGCGAAGATCGATTCGGTGTACGTATCGGCCCACTGCAAGGCGCACTCGACCACGACCCCGTCTTTCTCGCCGTTGGTCGAAATGATGGGATGGAACGGATCCTTCTTATCGTTGAGATGCTCGACGAACGAGATGATGCCGCCCTCGTAGAGGAACGTTTTCTCTTTCGCCTCATCGGGCCGCTCGTCGCGGAGCGTGATCGAGAGCCCGCGGTTGAGAAACGCCAGTTCGCGCAAGCGCTTCTGCAAGATATCCCAGTGGAAATCCGCGGTATCGAACATCGTCGCATCGGGAATAAACTGTTGGAAGGTACCGGTGCCTGCGACATCCTCGGCAACCACATGAAGCTTTTCGGTCGTGATGCCCCGCTCGAAGCGGATCTCGTAGAGCTTTCCGTCGCGCTTGACGCGCGTCGTCATCACGGTCGACAGCGCATTGACGACCGAGATGCCGACACCGTGCAAGCCGCCCGAAACCTTGTAGCCGCCATTGCCGAATTTACCACCGGCGTGTAAGACGGTCATCACGACCTCGACGGCAGGCAGGCCCTCCTCGACGATGAGGTCGACCGGGATGCCGCGCCCATCGTCTTCGACCGAACACGAACCATCTTTGCCGAGCACCACACGAACGGTCGTCGCATAGCCCGCCAGCGCTTCGTCGACCGCGTTGTCGACGGCTTCGTAGACCAGTTGGTGCAGCCCGCGCTCCGACGTGTTTCCGATATACATGCCGGGCCGTTTGCGAACCGCCTCAAGCCCCTTGAGGACTTCGATCTGTTCTCCGGTATACTGCCCATCGTTGTTCACGCCGTCGTTCATCTGACGCTTGGGATTCGACGAAAGCGTCTTCGACGCCTTACCGTGCCGTACCGGATTCCGCCGGCTCGACGCTCTGCGGCCAAAGCAGTTTCTCGAGCTCGGCCCCCAGGAGATTCCGTACGACTGCAGGCGTAATGCGGTCCGGCGGAAGGCGTGACTGCAAGAGCACGTAGGAGCTTGCGACGTGGCGTTCGAGCCGGGTCGAGCTGACCCGTTGCGAGCGGCGCACCCGCTCGAGCGTTAACCACCAGCGTGCAAGGAGCGCTTTGCGCGACTTTTCGAATTCGGCGACGGTGAGATCGGGCATCTCGTGCCGCACATCCTCGACGGTAAGCCAGGGAGCCATGTACACGATCCGTTCGATAGCGATCCGCCGTGCGCGCTCGGCCTCGCCCGCACAGGGCCCACAGCGCAGCGGCACCGCCGCGGTACCCGGCCGCATCGGCCTCGGGAGCGCGATCGGGAGACGGCAATCCTGACAGGTCACCGGCGCCTGGACATTGGCCGACATCCGGCGCCGTAAGCGCGCAAATGCGTCTTCGAGCGATAAAGCGGCTCCGAGATCGGGCGCGCCGCCGACAGGTACGGCATGCGCCGCCGCCGGCGTCGGCGCAGCGCGCTTGCGGGAGCGACGGGCAAGTCCGGTCCGAAAGGTGAGCCGCTCGACGGCGATCCCGCTTGGCAAGGCGCGGATGGCCGCGAGAATCGGCAGCGAGAGAAACTGGAGCTGCTGGCTCCACGCGCTCGAGCGCGTGCCGACCACGAGCACCGTTCCCGCGAGCTCGAGCGGGCTCGCGTTGGCAGCGACGTCGGGGCCGACGATCCCGGCCCAGGCGGCAGCGACGGCATGTAAGGGATCGATGTCGCGGGCTCCGCCCGGCCGCCACTCCGTAAGTGCCACGCGCAGCGGCCGCAATCCGCCGCTTCGAACGGGGTTCGTCATGCGACCCGCTCGAGTGTCGCGGCGACGATGCGGTACGCGGCCGCGACGGGGACGTCGAGGGCGTGGGTCGTCGTCACGAAGGCCTGACCGAACGTGCCGACGCCGCGAAGAAAGGCCCGCTGGCGCTCGGGATCGAGCTCGGAGAGAACGTCGTCGAGCAAGAGTAACGGTGGTTCACCCGCACGCGCTTCGAGGACCCCGTATTCAGCGACTTTGAGCGCCAGAATAGCCGTGCGCTGCTGCCCTTGCGAACCGAACGCTGCTAGGCCCGTGCCGCCGAGCCGAAACGCAATATCATCGCGGTGTGGCCCGACAAGCGCGGTCCGGCGCGCAACCTCAGCGATCCGTTTCGCGGTGAGCCGCAGCGTGAACGCGGCCGCCACGCTCTCGGCGGTCGGTACGTCGATCGGCACGTCGGGCTCATATGCGATCTCGAACGGGCCGTCTCGTTCGCCGACCCACGAGCGGTGAACCGCCTTGGCCCGCTCGTCGAGCGCGGCGATGAACGTGCGCCGCGCCAGCATAAGCCGGGTTCCGGTTTCGACGAGCCGCTGGTCGTAGGTCCCCAGCAGCGCTTCATCGGGTGCGATCGAGCCACGCAACAGCGCATTTTTCTGCTGCAAGAATTTTTGATACCTGGCAAGTGCGCCGTAGTACGCGGGGCTCTCTTGGGCGAGCGCGCCGTTGACCAGTGCCCGCCGTGCCGACGGCGGTCCGGAGACGAGCGCCAAGTGAGCCGGCACGAACGTTACGACGCGCAGCGTTCCAAGATAGGCCGCATAACGCACGCCCGCGCCATTGACCGCATACACTTTGCGCAGGCCTTTCACACCGAGATTGAGCGAACACGAGAGGCGCACGCTGCCGCCCGCGACGACGGCGTCACCGGCGAGCGCGGCACAGGGCATGCCGCTGCGCACGATCTCGCTTTCGCGGGCGGTCCGAAACGACTTTCCGGTACCCAAGAGCGAAATCGCTTCGAGCAAATTGCTCTTGCCCTGCGCGTTTGGACCGACCAGCACGTTAAGTCCCGGTTCCGGTGCGAAATCAAGCGATGCGTAATTCCGCACGTTCGCAAGCGTTAGATGAGTGAGAATCACGCAAGCGACGCGCAAACGCTGCGGGCGGTACCTATTGCCGCAGTGGCATGAGGACATACATCTGCTTGACCGCACCGCTCTCTCCCGCCGGCCGAATCGCGGCGGGGGAGAGTGGGCCCAGAAACTCCATGACGATCTGCGCCGCATCGATGTGATTGAGGATCTCGACGAGATACCGCGCGTTGAACGCAATCGTTAGATCGTCGCCCATCTGGTCGATGTCGAGTTCTTCGTATGCATTTCCCGTCGTATCAGAGTTCGCGGTGATGATCAACTGCGAATTGGAGACGGCCATCTTGACCATGCTTGCCCGGTCGCCGGCGACCAGTTCCGCCCGGCGCAGGCCGCCGATGAGCGCTGCGGTGTTGACGGTGACGCTGCGATCGAATGAAGCCGGAATAACCTGGCCGTAATTGGGATACTGCCCGTCGACCAAGCGCACGACGATCGAGGCGTTCTGCGCGACGAAGGCCAGCTGGTTCCCCGCAGGACCAAGTGCCCCGACCTCGACGGTTTCCGTGCCGCCAAGATTCCGCGCCGCTTCTTGCAGGGCGCGAGAAGGGACGATGAACTTTGCCGAGCCGCCGTCTTCGATGCCGCGCTCGAGGGTCGTCTCCCATCTTGCAAGCCGATAGCCGTCCGTGGCGACCATCGTCAACGCGTCGCCGGCGAGTTCGAGGAGGGTTCCCATCAGCACGGCGCCGCGCGCCTCTTCGCTGGAAGCGGCGAAGATCGTCGCGTTCACCCCGTCGCGAAACGCCCGTCCCGCGATCGCAAACGACGTGCCTTTCTGGGAAGACGGCAGCGGTGGATATTCATCCGGCGGTAGCGCATGAAAATCGTAATTCGATTTCTCACACTTGACGCTCGCGCGCGTCGGTGTCCCCGCGAGTTCCATGATGCCCGCCGGCAAATTGCCCAGATAGCCGCTGAAGAGTTTGGCCGGAACCGTCACACTCCCGGGCTCCGCAATCTCGGCGGGGAAAACGTGCTCGAGCGTAAGCTCGAGATCGGTCGCACGAACGCGAATCGCGTTGTCGTGAGCGGTGAGCAACACGTTGGAGAGAATCGGCACCGTCGTGTGGGCGTTCACGACTTTACTCGCGGCGCCGACGGCGGAGGCGATGTCTTTGGTGCTGCAGCTGAATTTCACGAGTCCACTCCCGACGCGCGGACGCATCCGGTCCTAAAGAATAGAAAGAATAGTCGTAATAGTAGTAATGCGGTGAAATCTGAGGAGAACCGCGGAAAACCACGCGGGGCATGGGCGAGACGCCGGAATAACGTGTGCATGGCGCGCCTCTGGTTTTGCACAATTCCACCGCGCTTCGCGCGCATCGGAGTTATCCACCCGCGCGACACCGCCCTGTAGCTGGCCGTGCACACCCCCTGGGGGTAGGTCAATCGCTCTGGCAGAGCGCCATCAGGGAGCGGACCTTGTTGCGATAGGCCTCGTCAATGCTCATCTGATGCTTGACCTTGTCGCGCGCGTACATGACCGTCGTATGATCTTTTTTCGCGAATTCGCGGGCGATCTGCGGCAACGAATTATCGGTCAATTCGGTCGCGATGTACATCGCGATCTGGCGCGGCGCGGCCAAACGCTGATCGCGCCGCTGGTGATCCATCTCTTTGACCGTCAGGCCGTGGGCCTTCGCGATCCGATCCTTGATCAGGGCGATCGTTATGCGGCGCGCGGCGGTCGTCGCGACGACATTCTTGAGCACCTCGCTGGCCAGATCGGTCGTAATGGACGACTTGGTGAGTGAAGCGAACGCGACCACGCGGATGAGCGCGCCTTCGAGTTCGCGGATATTCGATGGGATCACTTTCGCAATGAAGGACGTCACGTCGTCGGGGACGGGGATTTTTTCGGACTCGGCTTTTTTACGCAAGATCGCTTCGCGCGTTTCGAGGTCGGGCGGTTGAATATCGGTGAGCAATCCCCACTCGAAACGGGAGCGTAAGCGAGATTCGAGGGTCTGGATTTCTTTGGGCGGGCGGTCGCTCGAGATAACGAGCTGGCGCTGCGCTTCATGGAGCGAGTTAAACGTGTGAAAAAACTCTTCTTGGGTCTGTTCCTTACCCTCGAGAAATTGGATGTCATCGATGAGCAGGACGTCGACGTGGCGGTATTTATTGCGGAACTCGACCGTCTGATTGTTCTTGATCGCGATGATGAATTCGTTCGTGAACTTTTCACTGGAAACGTACACGATGTTCGCCGTCGGATTGGCCGCAAGGACGCGATGCCCGATCGCGTGCATGAGATGGGTTTTGCCGAGGCCCACCCCACCGTACAGGAAGAGCGGATTATAGGCACGAGCCGGAGCCTCGGCAACGGCCTGCGAAGCCGCATGCGCGAAGCGGTTGGAGTTACCGACGACGAATTCTTCGAAGGTATAGCGCGGGTTGAGGTTTCCGTGGCGGATGTCTTCGTTCTGGGGTAAGCGCCGGGCGACCGGGGGCGGTGCGAACTCGGCTTCCGCGGATTCCGCCGGTTCGGCTGCGACGACGAAGCGGAGCGCAATCGTGGCGCCCAGTAGCTCGGTGAGGACGTCGCTAATATCGCCCTTGAGCCGATTCTCGACCCAATCGCGCGCGAAGGGGGATTGAACGGACAGGACGATCTCGGCATCGCTCATCGCGATCGGCCGGATCGGCTTGAGCCACATCTCGAAGATGGGTTTGGAATATCTGCGCTCGAGCGATGCCAGGGCCGCGTTCCAGAGTTCGTTCGAGATGCCGGTGTGATCGATTGCGAGACTCATCGCTTGACCGCCTTAGTAATATTTCACGGGTAGCCGACGCCCGCGGACGTCTAGGACTCCCCGCGAATGAAGCCGGTGGATTGGAGCGCGGAACCGCGATTCCTTTGGAAATTTTCCACGAACTTATCCACTTATACACAGCCTGATTTTCCGCGCAAACGCGCGGAAAATCAGGCGTTTGCAGGTCAACCACGGGGCGAGTCCACAACCAATTCGTGCGGGAAAGCGATGTAGCGACGAGGCTTTGCGATTCACCGTGGGTGGGTTTCTCCACAGAACCATTCACAGGTGTGGAAAACGTGGGAACGATTCGCAGAAGACAGCCCGCCGGTTGACTCCGTAGACCCGTGCCCGGTATACTGAGGGGTCTCTTCTCATCCGGGAGTCCATCAGCGTGAAACGCACTTTTCAGCCGCACAACCGCCGTCGCAAGCGGATCCATGGATTCATGGAACGCATGAGCACGAAGAACGGCCGTAAGGTCCTGGCGGCGCGCCGCAAAAAGGGCCGCAAGCGGTTGACGGTTTAGGCCAAGGACGTTTGCGATGCGCTGGTTCGGCCGGCTAAGCCGGTCAGGCGAGATCGCTTTCGTGCGGCGCCGGGGGTGCGCGCTCCATCTGGCGACGGTTGCCGCGTACGCGTCCGAGTCGGCGCGAGCGCCCGTGCACGTTGCCGTAACGGTCTCCAAAAGCGTTGGTGGCGCGGTTGTCCGCAATCGTGTTCGGCGCCGGATTCGTGGTGCGCTCGAAGCCTTACCTGCGCCGGCACAGCCGGTTCGACTGGTGTTCGTCGCCAAACCCGCCGCCGCAGTCGCTCGCTATGCGCTTGTCAAAAGGGATATCGCTAGAGCGCTCGATCGCCTCTTGCCCGAAGGGTGAGGCTTGCCGGTCGAGCCATCGCATTCGCGATCGTCGGCTACCAGCGGTTGCTCTCGCCGTTCATCGGACCGACCTGTCGCTTCTATCCCTCGTGTTCGCAGTACGCGAAGGAGGCCGTGTTGAAACATGGACCTTTGCGAGGCGTATCGCTCGGCATCCGGCGCATCGCGCGCTGCAATCCTTGGAACCCCGGCGGCGTCGATCTCGTCCCGTAAGGGCTTCCCCCTGAAAGGTCTTCTGTGGAGTTCCCGTACGCAGCGCTGCTGGCGTTCAACCCGATCGACCCGATCGTCAACGCGCTGCACGCGGTGCTGCAAGCCATCTTCGGCGTGGTGCACAACTACGGCTGGAGCTTAATCATCCTCGCCGGCGCGGTCAAGCTCTTATTCTGGCCCCTCAATACGATGCAGTTCAAGGCGATGCTCAAGACGCAGCAGGTCGCCCCGAAAATTAAAGCGCTGCAGGCCAAATACAAGAGCGATAAAGAGAAACTCAACGCCGAGACGATGGCGCTTTATAAAGAGACGGGCGCGAACCCGCTCGCGGGCTGCTTGCCGATTCTCCTCCAGATGCCGATCCTCATCAGCCTTTATTGGGCGGTGATTAGCGATAAGACGCTTTTTGCGAGTCAATCGTGGCTTTGGATCGGCAGCGCTTTCGCCCGGACGTCGCCATACCACGTTCTCGCGGCGAACCTCTCGTTACCCGACTACGTGCTGCTCGCCGCGTACGTCGTTTCGATGTATTTCAGCGTCCGGTTTACGAGTCCGGCGGTCGACCCGGCGCAGGCGCAGCAACAGAAAATCATGGCTTTTATCTCGCCTGCGATGGTCGGTTACCTCGGCTTCCGCTATGCGTGGCCCTCGGCACTGATTATTTACTGGCTTTCATTCAACGTATTCACGATGGCGCAGCAGTTGTACCTGATCAACAAATATCACCGCAATCCCGCCGCTGCGGGCCCGCATCCTGAGGCCGTGGTCGTCGAAGAAGCCAGTCGTAGCGGCAACGGCATCGTCGGGAAAGCAGCACGTGAAGCGAGCGGCGCGAACGGCACGACGGCGTCGGCCTTGCCCGCCAACGGTGGCTCTCGTGCCGCGCGCCGTCGCCGCAGTTCACGGCGCTAATCGCTAAAAGCAGAAACGAAGGGACTCGAGCCAATGGATAACGATCAGCCGCCGGCACCAGGTGATAGCGGCGAAGGGCGCGGCTTCGGTCAACGCCGGCGCGCGGGTCGTCCGGCGCGACGTCCGGGCGCTGCTCCAAGCCAAAACGCCGGGAGCCGGCCGCCGCGGCGCGATCACGAAAGCGCTCCGGCGCCGACGCGCGTGGCCCCGCAGCCCGAGCCTGAGGCCGTGAAGCCGGCGCGCGCGCTGCTCGAGCAGATCCTCGAGCGGATGGGGATCGCGGGTGCTCGCGTCCGCTATTACGCGCGCACGGAAGGGGAGTATCTGGAAGTCGATGGCCCCGATCTCGCCAATCTCATCGGTCGTCATGGACACACCCTCGAAGCCCTCAACCTCATTTTCAACAACATCGTCAATGTGGGGGTAAAGAAAGACCGCCATTATTTCACGATCGATGCCGAAGGTTACCGTGCGCGCCGTGCCGACTTGCTCAAGGGCCTTGCGTTACAGACCCTCGAGCGGGCGATCCGCGAGAAGCGGCCGATTTCGCTCGAGCCGATGCTTCCCTCGGAACGCAAAGTGATCCACTTGGCACTCGCCGATAGCCCGTTCGTCGCAACCGAATCGAGCGGTAGCGAGCCGGAGCGGCGGGTCGTCGTCATTCCGCGCTCCGGCTAAGGACGGCGTGCCTGCGTTCGCCGAGCACGATACCGTTGCGGCGATCGCGACTCCGCCCGGCCGGGGGGCCGTCGCGATCGTCCGGTTGAGCGGTGCGGCCGCATTTGTCATCGCGAGCCGCCTCTTTCGGACGCCCCGCCCGCTCGCTCCGCGCGTCGCCACATTCGGCAAGATCGTCGATGCCGATGGCGTCGCAATCGATCGAGGGCTTGCGATCGCATTTCCTGCCCCGCATAGCTATACGGGTGAAGATGTTGTGGAACTGCACGTCCACGGGTCGCCCGCGATCGCGCGGGATACCTTGCTCGCCGCGCTTGCGGCCGGAGCGCGAGCTGCGACGCCGGGGGAATTTACGCGCCGCGCGTATCGCCATGGAAAGCTCGATTTGACCGCAGCCGAGGCGGTCGGCGAGCTCATCGCAGCCGAACAGCGCGGCGCCGCGCGAGCGGCGCTCGGCCGCCTTAGCGGCGGTCTCGCCGCGGAGATCGACGGCAGGCGCGCGGTGCTCGATGGCATTGCCGAAGAATTAACCGCGGCACTGGATTTTCCCGACGAAGTCGACGCGCCCGATGCAGCCGCGCTCGCGCGGCGCCTTGACGATCTCGATGCGGCACTGGGCGACCTTGCGGCGACGTGGGAAAGCGGTCTCGTTTTGCGCGAGGGCGTCGCAATCGCGATCGTTGGTCCGCCCAACGCCGGGAAATCGTCGCTGCTCAACGCCCTCCTCGGTTCCGACCGCGCGCTCGTATCCGCGACCGCGGGGACGACGCGCGATACGATCGAGGAGACCCTTGTGCTCGGCGGCGGTGTCGCGGCTCGGGTGATCGATACGGCGGGGCTGCGCACGAGCGACGAGCCGCTCGAAGCGGCCGGTATCGCGCGGAGCGAACGGGCGCTCGAGGCCGCGACGATCGCGCTCGTCGTCATCGACGGATCCGAACGCCTCGATGCGCAGGCCCGCTCGCTTCTGACACGTACGCGCGAGCGTGAGCGCGTAACCTTCTTCAACAAATCCGATCTCGGGCGAGTCGGCTACGACGGGCGCGATGCGGCGGAAGCGGCGGCACTGGTCGGAAGCGTTCGCGACCCGGCCGCCGTCGGCCGCGTCCTTGGGGCGTTGGCGGCATGCGCGGGTGCGGATCGCATCGACCTCGCGCGGCCGCATTTAGGAACGGCGCGACAAGCCGACGCTGTCCTCGAAGCGCGGCGATCGCTCGCGCTTGCGCGCGCGACCCTCCGCAGCGGCGACCCGCTCGACCTCATTGCGACGGACCTCGCCGCTGCACGGGCCGCCCTTGCCGGCGTCACCGGCCGCGACGCCGATGAGACCCTGCTCGACGCGATCTTCGCCCGATTCTGCATCGGAAAGTAGCGCTCGCCGGCGGCGCGCCGCACGCGCGCGTGCTATGATCGAGCGCATGACGGAGCGTGACGACGCGGAGGTGATCGTCGTCGGGGGCGGCCACGCCGGCGTGGAAGCCGCCCATGCAGCAGCCGTCATGGGCACGCGGACGTTGCTTGTGACGGGCGAGCCGGAACGGATTTGCACGCTTGCGTGCAATCCGTCGATCGGCGGCAGCGCCAAAGGCCAGCTCGTGCGTGAAATCGATGCGCTGGGCGGCGCCATGGCGCGTTTGATCGACCGCTCGTCGCTGCACGTCCGCTTTCTCAACGAATCGAAGGGCCCCGCGGTTCGCGCGTTGCGGGCCCAAGCCGATAAGGCGCGCTATGCGGCTGAAGCTACGGCACTGTTGCATTCATTACGGCACTTAACGATCGTTCGAGGACTTGTCGACGACCTGCTTATCGAGGGCGGCTCGGTACGCGGCGTCGTTACGAGCGACGGATGCATCTATCGCGGGCGGCGTGTAGTGCTCGCGACAGGGACGTTTCTGGGCGGACGTATCGTAAGCGGCGAAGAGAGCACGCCCGCGGGCCGCATCGGCGAGCCGCCGGCGCTGGAGCTCGCGCGCACGCTGCGGCGCCTGGGCTTTTCGACGGGGCGCTTGAAAACGGGGACGCCACCTCGCGTCGCGGCAGGCTCCGTCGACTACGGCGCGATGCGCGTCCAAGAACCGAGCGCAACGCCGCTAATGTTCTCGTATCGCAGCGAAGCAACGTTCGCGGGGCCTCAGTTGCCCTGCCATATCGTGTCGACGAACGCGGCGACACATGCGTTGGTACGCGAGAACCTGCATCGTTCGCCGCTCTACGGCCTCGAGCTTATCAAGGGCATCGGACCGCGGTATTGTCCGTCGATCGAAGATAAAGTCATTAAGTTTTCACACAACCCGTCGCACCTGATCTTCGTCGAACCAGAAAGCTGGACGAACGATTCGCTCTACATCGGCGGCTTCTCGACGTCGTTGCCCGCCGACGTGCAACTCGCGATGCTTCGGACGTTGCCCGGTTTCGAACGTGCCGAGATGCTGCGCGCAGGCTATGCGGTCGAATACGACTTTGTTGCGCCGACCGAACTGTATGCGTCACTCGAAACGCGCCGCGTCAAAGGTCTGTATCATTGCGGTCAGCTCAACGGTACGTCTGGTTACGAGGAAGCCGCGGCGCAGGGGCTCATCGCGGGGATCAACGCGGCACGCGGCGCACGGGCCCAAGAGCCGATCGTCCTCGAACGCAGCGACGCCTATATCGGGGTTCTCATCGACGATCTCGTCACGCGTGGGGTCGACGAACCATATCGCATGCTTAGTTCGCGAGCCGAACATCGCGTCGTCCTGCGTCACGACAACGCCGACTTGCGTCTTTCGCCGCTTGGCCGTTCGCTCGGCTTGCTGCCGCCGGAGGCCTTCGCTGCATTCGAGAGCCGCCGCACTCGCTTGCAAGCCGGCATCGCCGCAGCGCGCGTGACTCGCACGCCGGAGGGCACCATTGCGGAGCTCCTGCGCCGCCCGGAAATCACGCCGAGCGACATCGCGCACATGCTGGCACCGATCGACGAAACGATTTTCGAACGGGTCGCGATCGAAATCAAGCTGGCGGGTTACGTCAAGCGGCAAGAGGCGACGATCGCGCGAGCGCTGCGCACCGAAGCGACGGTCGTGCCGGAGGAGTTCGCGTTCGCGAGCGTCTCGGCGCTCTCGCGCGAGGCGCGCGAAAAATTCATGCGCTATCGACCGCGCTCGCTCGGCGCGGCGGCTCGCCTACCGGGAATCTCGCCTAGCGACGTAGCGATTTTGGGCCTGGCGCTCGGTCGAACGCGAAGCGACGCCGCGCGCGGGACCGCCGTCGCCGCGCCTGCGTGACCCTCAGCGAGCCGGTCCGCTCTCGTCTGCAACGCTACGCCGACGTTCTCCTCGCGCGCAATGCGACCCTGAATCTGACTGCAGCGCGCACACCCGACGCCATTCGCGAACATATCCGGGATTCGCTTGCCATCGCCGATTTCGCGCGCGAGCCGTTGATCGATGTGGGAAGCGGTGGCGGGTTTCCGGGTGTTCCGCTTGCAATCGCAACCGGGTTCCGGGTGACGCTCATCGAGTCTGTCGCCAAAAAAGCGGCATTTTTGACGGAGATCACGCGCGAACTCGAACTCGACGTCACCGTCATTTGCGGCCGTGCGGAAGATGTCGGCCGCGATCCGGCGTTCCGCGCCCGTTTCGCTTCGGCGACGGCGCGGGCGGTCGCCGGAGTGACGACCGTGCTCGAATTGACGGTCCCTCTGCTCGAGATCGGCGGGGTGGCGCTGCTGCAACGCGGCAAGCTCACGCCCGCGGAGCGCATCGCTTCCGGCGACGCGGCCCTGGTGCTCGGCGCGGCGATCGAAAGTGAGCTGCCGATGCCGCTCCCGCGCGAGCACGTGGCCGGGTCGCGCGACGAGCGGCGACTGCTCGTCGTACGGAAGCTCGCGATAACGGGACCGCGCTTTCCGCGCCGGGCGGGCATCCCCGCAAAACGGCCGCTCTGCCCGGTCGCTGCCCATGAATAACGTGGCCCTCGACGAGCGCCTAGAAAACGCGTTGCCGCCCGGCTCGCTCTTCGCCGTCGGGGGGCGCGTGCGGGACGAGATTCGCGCGGAGCTCGACGGCGTCGCTCGGCCGGCCAAGGATCTCGATTACGTCGTCGTCGGCATAACGCTCGACGACCTCGCCCGGCGACTCGCGACGCTTGGACGAGTCGATGTCGTGGGTGCTTCTTTCGCGGTGGTGAAGGCGACGATCGCCGGCACCACCGTCGACGTGGCGTTGCCGCGTCGCGAGCGATCGACGGGCGCCGGACATCGTGATTTTCTGGTGGAGTGGGGTCCCCAGGTCGCGCTCGAGGACGACTTGGCGCGCCGCGATTTTCGCATGAACATGCTCGCGCGGGCGATCTCCGACCAGCGGTTGGTCGATCCGTACGGCGGGGTCGCGGATATTCGCAATCGGCGTGTCGATCTGCTTCGCGCCGAGGCGTTCGTTGAAGATCCGCTGCGGATGCTGCGGGCATGTCAGTTTGCCGCGCGCTTCGGGTTCACGATCGCACCCGCGACGATGGCGGCGATGCGTGAAGCGGCACCGCTGGTGGACTCGGTATCGCCCGAGCGTGTCCGCGACGAGCTCATCAAACTGCTCGCCACAGCGCCGCTCCCGGCGAGCGGTCTCGCGGCAATGCAGGCCGGAGGCTTGCTCGCCCGCCTCCTTCCCGAAGTCGCAGCCGGACTCGGCGTCTCGCAGAACGCATATCACGCGTATGACGTGTACGAGCATAATCTGCACACGCTCGACGCCGCACCGCCCGGCGACCTGGTTCTCCGCTTAGCCGCGCTGCTCCACGATGTCGCGAAGCCGCAGACGCGGACCGTCGCCCCCGACGGTACCCACTTCTACGGTCACGAGAACGTCGGCGCTGAGCTTGCACAAACGTTGCTGGTCCGTCTCCGCTTTTCGAGCGACGTTGTTACCGAGGTCGCTCGCCTGGTCGCAAATCATATGTATGCCGCCGACCCGGCGCTCGAGGCAAAGTCGTTGCGCCGATTCATCCGGCGCATCGGCCCTGAGAATCTCGAACGTCAGTTTGCCCTTCGCAGCGCCGATATCGTCGGAAGCGGTTTACCGAAACGCGGCGACGAGAATGAGCGCTTTGAAGCGCGTGTCTGGGCGACGCTTGCGGAGCAACCGCCTCTTTCCGCGCGCGATCTCGTTGTCTCGGGATCCGATGTGCTCGCCGAGCTTATCGCAGCGGGGCGACTTCCGGCCGGCTCGCGTGGCGGTAAAGAAGTCGGTTTCGTGCTGGCGTATTTGCTCGAGCAGGTGACTGATACCCCATCTCGTAACGAGCGCGAGCGGCTTGTCGCCCTGGCGCGCGGTTTTATTGCCGATCTGCCGCCCATGCGCGACTGAACGGCTGGTAGACATCCCAAACGTTTCACGTGAAACAATTGAGGCCGCTGAGCCGCCTGTTCCAACACGTGTCATCGCCATCGTTAATCAGAAGGGCGGCGTCGGCAAGAGTACGACGGCGGTCAATCTGGGCGCATCGCTCGCCGTTTTGAACCATTCGGTCCTCCTCGTCGACAGCGATCCGCAGGGGAACACCACGAGCGGTCTCGGCATCGATAAGCGAACCATCTCCGATGATTTCTATTCCGTCCTCCTGGGTGATGTCGCTCTAGCAGCGGCAACCCTGCCGACCGAAGTAGCCGGCCTCTCCGTGATTCCTGCGACGATCAACCTCGCCGGCGCCGAAATTGAACTCGTGGCAGCGTTATCGCGCGAGACGCGCCTGCGCCGGGCCCTCGAGGCAGCGCATGGCCGGTACGAATTCGTCCTTATCGACTGCCCCCCGTCGCTCGGTTTATTGACGCTCAACGCCTTGACGGCCGCGACCGAGGTGCTCATCCCGGTTCAGGCCGAATATTACGCCCTGGAAGGGCTCTCCCAGCTTACGAGCGTGGTCGAGCGGATCCGCGACGCGCTCAACCCGTCGTTACGCATCTCGGGCGTCCTCGTCACGATGTTCGACGGTCGGACCCGTTTGGCTAGCGAAGTGCTCGACGAAGTGAATGCCTTCTTTCCCAAACAGGTGTTTCGTACGCAGATTCCACGCAACATCCGGCTTTCCGAAGCCCCGTCGTACGGGAAACCAGTCGTCCTTTTCGACGCGAAGAGTCGCGGTGCGCTAGCCTACCTGGCGCTGGCTCGCGAGGTAGCGGGTCAATGAGTGGCCCGAAGCGTGGCCTCGGCCGGGGTCTGGAAGCGCTCCTCGGACAAGATCGCGTCGCCGCCGGCGGTCTTTCGGAGATTCCGGTCGACCTCATCCACCCCAATCCGCAACAGCCGCGAAAAACCTTCGATGCAACCGCGCTCGACGAGTTGCGCCAATCGATCGCCGAGCTCGGCGTCCTCGTGCCGATCATCGTCCGTCTGCTTCCGGGGCGCGCCGGAACTCCGGCGTACGAGCTGATCGCGGGCGAGCGGCGTTGGCGGGCGGCAACTGCCGCGCGCCTCACCACGATTCCTGCGATCGTCCGCAATGTTGACGACCGGGCAAGCTTGGAATACGCGGTAGTCGAAAACCTGCAACGCCAGGACCTCGACGCGCTCGAAGAAGCGATGGGCTATCAGCACCTCATCGACGAATACCATTTCACGCAGGAACGGCTTGCCGAGCGCCTCGGCAAGAGTCGGCCGGCAATCGCGAACGCGTTGCGTCTGCTTGCGCTCTCGGACGCGATCAAAGCGCGCCTTCGCTCGGGCGGGCTGGGAGTCGGCCATGCCCGAGCCCTCCTTGCGGTGCCGTCGGACCGACGCGAGGCCGTTGCGCAGCGGGTCGAGCGCGAGCAGTTGACCGTCCGTGATATCGAACGACTTGCCGCGAGCGGGCGCACCCTTGCCTCGCGCCCCCGGGTCGCCGCGCCAGAATCGCCCGACCTCAGCGACGTGGAGCGGCGACTCCGCTACGTGCTCGGCGCCCCCATCGCCATCGTTCCGGGCACGGCGGGGGGGCGCATCGAGATCCGTTATTGCGGGGCCGATGACCTGACCCGCATCGTCGATGTCCTCTTGCGGGAGCACCAATGACCCTCTCCCGCGCCGTGAAAGCCCGCCTGCTTGCCGGCTCCATTGTGGTGGCGGCGACGACGTCCCCGACAATCGGCGACGCCAAGCTTACGTCGCCTCAGCGCGACGCCCTCGTCCACTATCTCAGCGACCTCGAGCACCGCGAATATGCCGGCGCTTTTGGCCGGCTCTCCGCCGATGAGCGCCGCTATTTCCGGTCTGCGCACAACTTGGAGGCCGTCTTCACGGCCGACCGGGTTCGGCTCGCAGCATTCACCGTCGTCGCGTCGACCAGTGCCGGAACGCGCGGGGCGATTGCCGTCGTCCGCGAGCGCGTGAGCTTCTTCGATCACGCGCATCAACGCGCCGACACGTTAACCGCCAACGTGCGTTACGGCATCGTCCCTGGCACGCAGGGCTTCGCCATCAAAGACCCGTTCCACCCGTGGTATGCCTTCGCTCCGGCGGCTGCGACGGCGCGGGCAAACGGCATACGCGTCTGGATTCGCAAGCTTTCTTTCTATACCGGCCGGGTAGCGGTGCTTGCGACGTTTGCCAACACGAGCGACCGGACCGTAACGATTTTGCCATACGGCCGAAGCTTGGTTCGGGATGATACAGGAAGAACGCACGCACCGATCCGGTCGCGACTGCCGGGTTTGACCGATGCGACGCTCTACAAAGGTCTTCTCTTGCCGCCGAGCGCCCAATACACGGGTGAGATCACGTTTTTCACTGCCGATCGCTTCAGACCGAAATATCTGCGCATCACCTTCGCCCCGGCACTCGTCGACGGCGCTGACGCGCCCTTCGAATGGACGCTTCCGGTCCTGCCCGTTCCGGCTGCTTCATAGGCTGGAGCGCGGCGAGTGACGGAGGAGACGGTCACGCTTGGCGCTAACTGGCGGCCCTATCGACGGTGAACTTTCTGAAGTCCGTCGAAAGTTTTCTCGTGTCCAACGGGAGTTTTCCATGCGTCGTCTCGCCCTTTCGGTGTTCACCGCCTGTGGCTTCGCACTCCTCACCGCATGTGATTCGGGAGGCGGCTATGGCTTCTCGACGGGCGGCAACGGCAACGGATCGATTAATCAAGTCGTCTTTTTCGCCGGGCTCAACGGCCAGACCAACAGCTTCTTCCTGACTCCCGGCGGTACGTCGCCGCTCGAGGTCAGCGCGGTTGGCGAGTCCGGTTCCGGACCCTTCGCGCTCGTGGTGCCCGACGCCACGTTCACATGGGCAGCGCGTTTTGTCGATCCCGCATCACTTGCCGACGCGTCCATCGCAACCTATCAGGTCGGGACGACGGGCGTGACGAAGCCGTGTCCCAAGAGGCCGTCGACCACGCCCGCGATCCCGCTCTACCAGGAGACGCCGCCCGGCATCTACTCCGCAATTTTGCCACCGTCACAAGCCGCGAAGCAGGTCTTCGTCAGGGCGCCGGACGGTATGGCCGCAGCCGACACGGCTGCCGGGTATTGCATCCTTCTCGTAGCGAAGCACGTCGGGGACGGAACATTGGGCACGAAGACGATCATCGTCTCGAACAGTCCGTAAGTCGGAGCTGCTTCGGGGCATCTATGCGATCGTCGATGAAGCGACGACCATAGCTCCGCTGGCGTTGGTAGACGCGATTCTAGCGGGCGGCATCCGAGTCGTTCAATATCGCGCGAAAGCGGGAGTCGCTCGACCGCTCGTCCGGGCGATGCGCGCTCGCACCCAACACGTCGGTGCGGTTTTGATCGTCAATGACGACTTCGATGCGGCGCTCGAGGCCGATGGCTGGCATGCGGGTCAAGACGATCTTGCCGGGCGCGATCTCGCACGCGATCGGGCCAAGCTCGGCGACCGGCTCTTCGGGGTCTCCTGCGGCATTGCGTCCGAAGCCATCGCTGCGGTTGGCTTCGGTGCCGATTACGTCGGGACGGGGCCGTTCGCCGGTACCGCAAGTAAAGAGGATGCCGGTGCGCCCATCGGCGCCGCCGGGATCGCGGCCGTCGTTGCGGTGATCCACAAGCCCGTTGTGGCCATCGGTGGGATTGGCCTCGACGACCTAGCAGCGGTACGTTCCTCCGGCGCCGCGATGGCGGCCGTCATCGCAGCAATCGCACACGCGCCTAATCCGGAGCAGCGTACGCGCGAACTCGTCGCGCGTTGGGCATCCCTCCGATGAACGTGCCGCTCGTCTGCTGCGTCGGGACGACCGAGCCGTGGAACGTTGCCGGTCTGGGCCTCGATATTCAAGCGCTCACGGCGTGCGGAGCCCGCGCCGTCTCCGTTGTCGCGGGCGTCTCCGCGCAAGATGGACGCGGCCTGTTCGCTGCCAGCGCCATCGCGCCCGAGCTCATCGCCGCCCAATTCGCCGCCCTCGAGCGCGCTCCGATCGCGGCCATTCGCATCGGTGCTTTGCTCGACCAGGCGTCGGTCGCTGGCGTCGCTGCGGCGCTGCGGGCCCGCCGCGCGCGCAGCGACGTCCCGATCGTCTACGACCCGGTTCTCGCGGCAAGCGCTGGCGGGACGTTCGCCAGCGATGCCACCGTTGCGGTCATCGTCCGTGAGCTCATCCCGCTCGCGGCCCTCGTGACGCCGAATCTTGCGGAGGCGCAGCGGCTTCTGGGCCTCGGCTCGGTCGCCGCAAGCCCGGATGGGATGGCGCGGTGGGCTGGCGCACTCGTTACCGCCGGCGCGCGGAGCGCGCTTGTGACGGGCGGCCACTTGCTCGCCGACCCGGTCGATGTGCTCGTCGATGCGGACGGCGAAGCGCGTTATACCGCGCCCCGGCTGGCCGGCGAGCTGCGCGGGAGTGGCTGCCTGCTCGCGTGTGCGCTCGCTGCCGGGCTTGCGCGCGGCGAGACGCTGCGCACGGCGGTCGTAGCCGCACGATTGTTCGTGCGCGCACGTTTTTCGTCGGCACGCGACGTCGGTGGCATGCGCGCGGCATATTAAAGCAATGTAGCAATAACGGGCCCGGCATCGCTCGCCATGCGTGCGCCAACGCGGGACGTTCTCGCGACGACACGAAAGGATGCTCGTGCACGAATCGAAGTCGCGCGGACCGCGCCGCATCATGTCCGGAGCGCGACCGACGGGTCGGCTCCACATCGGTCATCTCGTCGGCGCGCTCTCGCAGTGGGCCGCATTTTCCAAGACCGACGAAACGTATTTCGAAGTCGCCGACTATCACGCGTTGACGACCGGTTATGATAAGAGTGAATCGATCGACCCGAACGTCCGCGAGCTCGTCCTCGATTGGCTCGCGGCTGGGATCGATGCCGATCGTTCAGTCATGTACCTTCAATCGCGCGTGCCGCAAATCGCCGAATTGCATCTCCTGTTGTCGATGATCGTGCCGCTCGCGTGGCTACAACGCGTGCCGACGTACAAAGATCAGATCGTTGCGCTCGGTGGCGATATCGCGACGTATGGCTTCCTCGGTTATCCGCTCATGCAGTTGTGCGATATCGCGATCGTGCGCGCCGACACGGTACCCGTTGGAAAAGACCAGCTCTCGCACCTCGAGTTCGGCCGCGAAGTCGTTCGGCGCTTCAATAATCTGTACGGCGCCGTCCTCATCGAGCCGCAAGCGACGCTCTCGGAGTTTCCCGACGTCCCCGGGACCGACGGCCGCAAGATGTCCAAGTCGTACGGTAATGCGATCGACATTGCCGACGACGATGCGACGACGATGCGAAAAGTGTGCTCGATGGTGACCGACCCGCTCAAGGTGCGGCGTAACGATCCGGGACGGCCCGAAGTGTGTCCGGTCTACGCGTTACACACGGTGTTCAACGCACCGCGCGAAGCCGAGATCGCAAGCGCCTGCCGCGCCGGAACGCTCGGCTGCGTCGACTGCAAGACGGAGCTCGCGACGCGACTGAACGCGGCGCTCGCGCCCGTGCGCGACCGGCGCGCGCACATCGATCCCGCGATGGTCGAAAAGGTACTCGATGCGGGCGCGGAGCGCGCGCGAGCCGTGGCCGCGAACACGCTCGCCGACGTGAAAGCGGCGATGCGAATCGGCTAGTAGGCGCGGAACGCCAGTTGCGATTCCATGCGATCAAGGTACGGCGTTCACCGCCGAAGCGCTCGGCCAGGCAAGCCGACGGACAACGAAGGTTTCAGCGTCGAAGACTGCTGGCGCTATTACGTCGGAGTCCTCGACGAATAGCGCATCAAGTCGACACGATCGGCTGCGGATAGCCGAGCAGATTTGATCGCATCTCCTGGTACTGCGGATGGAGTTTGAAGTCACCGAAACACAGTTGCCGAAGGATCGACGGCGGCCGCAGGTACCAGCTCGCCCATGCGAGCGGCGTGTCGTTATTCATATCCTTCGCATCAATAACGGCTCCGGCATCGAGCAGCAGCGAAATGGCTTCGTTACCGCCGAAAGCGGCTGCCCGATGCAGCGGCGTTTCGCCTCTTGTGCGCGCATCACGCATGAAGCTCCCGGACTCAACCCCGTCTTTCGTCACGCAGTTGGGGTCGGCGTTATGTGCGAGCAGCACGTGCAAGACACGATCGTACACGATTCGATCTGCCTTGGATAACGCGGCATGCAACGGCGTCTCACCCGTGTCGGGCAGCGGCGCATTCACGTTTGCGCCGCGCTCGAGCAAGAACTTACACAAGCGCCAATGCCCGTGGAAGGACGCTTCACAAAGACTGTCTTTTCCGAGCGAGTCAAGTGATTCACCGTGCGCCAGCAGATACTTTATAGCGCTGACATCGCCATAGTACGCGCAACGCGCGACTAACGAAACGCCTTCGTGATCTCTTGCATCGACGGGGTAATTTTGCGCCAGAAGATCGAGGACAAGTTCTGTGCGCCCGTTAGCAATCTCGCGTAGGACAGCGGCCGTTGCCTCAGCGTTCATTAGACCCTCCGAACCACGTAGATACCGTCCGAGGCGGCGCTCTAAGCACCGCGCGTCCAGAGCGCGCTGTCCTTCTATAGACACGGGCCAAAAATCACGCGCGCGCGTGGCGCAGCGGGCAACGCTGCGGCAATCGGCAGAAGCCGCTACGCGCTACCGCCGCGCGAAGGCGATCGCGTCCTAACGCTGCCGCTACGCCCGCCGCACGTATGCGTAGCGATGCGCGAGCCACGCCGTACCATTGCCGTCGGCAAGGACGAAGCGCTGGTCTTTTGTGCCATGGTTCGGACCGCGCGACGTGACAACCTGAGACATGCGAAGCATCTGCCCCGCAACGGCCGTCGTCTCGCCCGCAATGGCGAACGGTTGAAACGTGAGTTGGATGCGATCGGCTGCGTCGCGACCGAAACTCCACGCCGACATGATCCCGACCGGCGCGCGCATGTCCATCGAAACGTAGTCCCAACGCGCTTCGACGCGATTGAACGTGAGATAGTCGATCCGTTTGATGGAAGCCGCGGAACGATCGGAACTGGTATGCACGAATTCTTGCAGCATCGACCCAACCATCCGTCGCTCCGCGACGAGCCCGCTCGTCGTAACGGGCGCCGCACCCGGCGATGCCCAAACGGTTTCCGTAACGTCCCAAAGTCCGGCCATCCTCGCCAAGGCCTCGTTCTCGGCTCCGAGCGCGTTCAGCCGCTCGGCCGCGGATGGCGCCATTCGCGCTCCCGCTAAGCTTGGGAGCGCGGCCAAACCGATCGCAAGCCCAAGAAAATGGCCCCGCTCAACCACGAATCAACTCAATCTGCAACTGCATGAACACACCGTAGCCTTCAAAGTGCGGGACGTATAGTACGCACAATTTGCGCCTATAGTGTCGGAAAGGATACTACCGTGGCTACCACGCGCTACTCGCGCTTCAACTGTAACCCGGGTTGTCCGGTCGAAGCAACGATCAGTCTCCTCGACGGGAAGTGGAAAGGCGTGATTCTCTTTCTCCTATTAGGACGCACGCTGCGCTTCAACGAGCTGCGACGGCAAACACCCGATATAACGCAGCGGATGTTGACGAACCAGCTGCGCGAACTCGAAGCCGACGGCCTTATCGTTCGCAGCGTGTACGCGCAAGTACCACCGAAGGTCGAATACCGTCTCTCGCCGCTGGGACAAACGCTCGAACCGGTTCTCGCGGCGCTCAAAATGTGGGGCGAAAGAAATATTGGCTTATTCGGCGATAAGCCTAGCGCACCGCCAATTCCAGAGGGACTACGCCTCGCGACATCCGCATAAAGAGATGCGCCCAAGCGCAACGATTCGCACTCCACGACACTCGGTTTGGTTGTGAACCACACGATGCGCGCAATGCAAGTACGCTCGGTCGGAAGCTCGATTGCATGATATACAACGGCTTACGTTAAGCGCCGCGAACCGGAGTTTTTCTCCGAGGGCGGTTGGGGCGGCGGTCCTCACGGACACCGCCGCCCACGTTACGCCCGCTAGGCGTGCGTTCGCTGCGCAAGTTCCGTTGACAACCGCTCCACGAAGTGGCCCCAGCCGTGCTCGTGCCGGTGGCCGTTCTCGTCGTCGGGCAGGCCCGCGTGGACGAGCCGGAAATCGGTCCCGCCGCCTGCGGCGACGAGCGTAATCGCGACCGTGGTCTCGAGGCCCTGGGTGAACGGCGACATGAAGGTGTGTTCGATCCGCCCGGCCGTCCGGTCGACGATCAGGAAGCGGCCGAAGTGCGGCCAACGAGCGCCGTCGTTTTCGACGAGCCAGTAGAAGATCGAGCCCGCCGTGCCTTCGAACACGAGCTGCTCGGCGTCGCTCCACATGCTCGCCGGGCTCTTGGGATCGAGCCACGCATCGAACACGTCCCGGGGAGAGGCGGCGATGTGGCGGCTGACCACGACGTCCGTGGTCTTGATGTCGTTCGGGTTCATGACTGCTCCTTCGCAAAGTGCCGCTCGAGGCGGTCGAATTTTTCGGTCCAGAATCGTTTGTAGAACGAGGCGTACGTATGGAGTTCGTGGAGTGGGCGTGCATCGAGATCGAAGACGTGCTCCCGGCCGCGCCTCGCACGCCGCACCAGGCCGGCCTCTTCGAGCACGCGGAGATGGCGGGATACGGCCGGTTGCGAGATCGCAAACGGCGCCGCGAGTTCCCCGGCACACGCGGAGCCGCGCGCGAGCCGTTCGAGGATCGCGCGCCGGGTGGGGTCCGAGATCGCGCCCGCGACCCGGTCTAACGTGGCCGTCTGCATCAGGCTTTATTTAACATAGTGGTTATATATTCGAGATTGAACGAATGCGCGAGACGCTCCTTTCGGAAGGTTCCCTGTCCTCCGAGTCCATAGGTGCATCGCGATTCCCGGCAACACGCTTGAACAACGGCTCGGGATCTCGGCGCGATTAAGCCAGATTCATTGAACGTGCGCTATCGAACTCGAGCCATACGCCGCGTTCTCGCGCTAACCGGATGGCGAGGTTGAACGGTATTGCAGCGAACATGTCGGCGGCGCTGCCCATCGGCACTTTCGCCCGCCGACGTTCGAGATCGTCGTATGCACGCGCCAGTATCTCGGCTGCCTGCGTTTGCGCTCCCACCGCACGATACGTGCACGCGGCAAGCCACATTCCGCGCCGGAATTCCACGTCGTCCACAAGTTGCTCGTAAAGTGCGACCGCCTCGTCCGCCGCATCGAGGGCCTTGGCCATTTCGCCACTGCAAGCCAGCGCCAGACCAAGCATCGGCAGATCGACCGCCAGAAACGTCACGTTGTTCTCAGCGCGTCGCATCGTAACGGCCTCTTCGAGATACGTAACGGCTTGGCGAGGATCGTTTTCAAGCATGTGCACGGCGCTCACGACGCTTGCGATCTGCAGCACGCGGGCGGCGGCCGCGCTCAAGCGCTTCATGCGATGTTCGAGCGTGGCGGCGTACTCCGCATAGCGATAGTCTTGCGGCGATTCACTAGCGCAATCGAAACGGCACTGAAGATCGCTGTTTTGCGTGCGGCGACCCTTCGCGAAACGCGCACGGTCCGAAAATGGAATTCTTAAAAAGGCATCCCTTTTTAGGACCGGTTGTGTGGTCCAGGCACAAAGCGGCTTTGCTGTCCTAAGCCCGTCATCAAGACGCTCGAGCAATACGACTTCAAATTCGCAACCGGAGCACCGCGCACGCTGCTTACCGAGCTCTCGACTCTCACCTTCGTCGAACGCGCCGAGAATGTCGTGCTACTTGGTCGAACCGGCGTCGGCAAGACGCACTTCGCCGTCGCAGTCGGCTACAAAGTTGTGCAGAATGGCATGAAGCACGGAAGCGCACATTCGCTAGGGAGCCCGAGTGCAGAAGAAAAAAAACGGTCGGCGGTCTGAAGTACGACCGGGGACTCGCACCCGGAACCTCGGGCTTACAGCGCTACCGCTTTCATCGTTTCCGCTACGTCCGCTCGATCGCCAAATCCGGGGTGGCGCGCGCCGTGAAGCTACATCGGCGCCGGTCATGCTGTGTGTGCGGCGTGGATGTCGCTGCTGGCCGTAAGGTGCCTAGCTACGACGCAAATACGATCCACGCCCGTCCGGTGAAAACGACGCATCGCAATCTCGACACAGACGTAGCGAGCAATGGTCGCGACCACGCGACCAGCGGGGCCGGCGGTAAAGATGTTCGTCTGAAGCGGGACCAAAGCTGGTGAAAGCGATCCATGTTTCGCGTTCGGCTTCCCCATCGAGGCGTCGGCATCGTCTGCCGGCGTTGTGCGACGGATTCGAGCGCTAGTGTTGCGCAAGCGCGACGCGGCAGAGCCGAACTATCGGTAGACGCCGTACGGTGCATACTTCGCACGAAGGGCATCGATCTCCGATTTCGACAGGGGAACGATGGATTCGCCTTCGGTGACGGAAATCGCTCGCATGTAGTTCTCGTATCCCGGTGATGAAAAAACATCCGTGTGCATCAGATGTACGCCGCTGTTGTTTTCCATACTGACATATGTATTGCGCGGAATGAAAACGATGGAACCGGCATGCGCTTCTTGCGTTTTCTCACCCAGAGTTACGCGACCGTTTCCGCTTTGTACGATGATGAGTTCGTCCGCGAGCGGATGGCGATGCGTCGGAATGCGATCGCCGGGTGCCATGTCTTCGGTCAAGACGACCAGGTGTTCGGAGCCGCCGTTTTTCGGATCGATCTTCAAGGTGAACGTACCGGGGCGATTGCGGAAATAGCGGTGTTCTCCGTCATCCGGCGACACGACGCGCGGCGTCGCAACGGACGGTGACATCGACGGCTCGACTTGATCCGGCGAAACCGCGACCGCGCTACCGAGAATGACCGCCGACGTTACGACCGCAGTTCCGACAAATCGAGTAAGGCACATGCCCATCGGCTTTCCTCCGCACAGGTTCCATGCGTATAGTAGCGCGAGACGCACGGCATTGATCGTGAGCGAAGCGGCCCTTCGTCTCCTACATTGGGCCTGCCTTGCGAACGGTTGCGCGATAGAAAGGCCCCTCTTTTCGGCCAACCGACAAACGATCCACGTCGATAGATTGATTATGGCCACCGTGCGCGGGACCGCCCTTACTGAAAACAAGGCTATTGAGCTGGAGGATCGCCCGATGACTGGAACACCACTCGCGTACGCGTTCGATCTGTATGGCACGCTGGTCGATTACACGAGCCTGGGCGACGTCTTTCGGGACGTCGTTGCAGATCCGAACGCTTTCGTCTTGCATTGGCGGCAGAAGCAACTCTCATATGCATTCGCAGCGACGCTGATGGACCGCTACGCCGATTTCGACACGCTGACGGGCTACGCGTTCGATTATTCGGCAAACTGGCACGGCGTTGCGAATTCGCCCGCGTTACGAGCGAAAGCCGTTGCGGCATGGTCGCAGCTTCCGGTTTTCGCCGATGCGGCCGAGACCGTAGCGGGGCTGCGGGAGCGCGGTTTCAAGACCGCTGTCCTCTCCAACGGAACGCCGTCGGCGCTCGCGCGGACGCTTGCGAATGCCGGGCTGACGGCGCAGTTCGATGCGGTCCTGTCGGTCGATGCCGTCCGCGCCTACAAGCCGCATCCCAGCGTCTACCGGTTGGCGACCGATTTCTTCGAAACGACGCCCGAACGCATCGCCTTCGTTTCCTCGAACGGTTGGGATGCGACGGGCGCGGCAGAGTTCGGGTTTCGCGTGTTGTGGTGTAATCGCAGCAACGCGCCGGCGGAAGCGTTCGGCGTGCCGCCCGAACGCATCATTACTTCGCTGACTCAGTTGCTGAATGCATGAAGCGGTGAGCGGCCGCTAACGGATGCCCGGGCCTAAGGCGTCGTTACCTGCGCGTGGAGTTGATCGAGGTCGTCCACTGAATTGAGCGTCGCCGCATCGCGAATCTCGTAATGGTGAGCGAGGCCCGACTTCGAGCGCATCTTACGGGCCGATTCTTCTTCGTGATCGTACCCGGCGATCGCCGCATTGTGCTCGCGTATGCGACGGGTCTCGATGGCACCGCCGTTCTTGGCGAGCACCCACTGCTCGAATTGCATGTACGTCGGCCGGCGGGTGCGCACGAAAGCGATCGCGTCGTTCTTATCGACGCCGACCGCCTGCAAGGTCATCGCGTCGAAGCCGTTCCCGCAGGCGTCGTAATCGTCGGGAAGCTTGCCGACGCTGTCGATGAGCAGCTTGGACCACAGACGCGGCAGATGGAGGATCCCGGCGGGCCCGGTCTCTTTCGAGCTGATCGTCGGCACGATCTTGCCCGCGAGCGAGTGCGCGTGTGTTCCGTTGAGCGATCCGTTGCTGGAGCCGTTCCGCGAGAGCACCGCCCGTACGTCGATCTTGAGCAGCTTCGCCGCATTGAGATACATCACGTTATCGACGATGTCCGGACGCAAACCCAAACGCAAGAAATCGTCGACGCCCTGCTTCATCGGCTTGAACGGATACGAACTGCCGAATAAGAGCTGATCCTTCATGAAGCCGTTCGCCGCTTCGATATAGAGCGCTCCGCCCGGCAAGAACGTGTACATATCCGGCGATACGGAGACGTTTGGGTGCATGAGTGCGACCGCGATCATCTCTTGCACAAACGGGTAACAGCCGTGACACGCCACGATGGAGAGCTTCGGAAACGCTTTGGCCACACGAGCGATGGCGCGCGGTTCCGTATCGGAGAGGCTCGGCGACGTGGGTCCGGACATGATGAAGACCGGAACGTTCAGTTCTTGACATGTTTGGTAAATCGGGAACATGATCGGATCGTCGGCTTTGATCGGCCGTTCGAGGAAGCCCGGATCGACGTTGATCGCGCGGCAGCCGAGGACCGATACGGCCCGCCGCACTTCCGCAATCGCAGCCTCGATACCGAGTTGTTGCGGATCGACGAGCCCGACGCCCACGAGGCGGTTCCGGTCGGCGCTGGCGACATCGGCGACTTGATCGTTCGTCACCCGCACGTTCGGTACGGACCGCGCCACGATCACGCCGACGGTGATGCCCGCACCGTCCATTTCCGACAGGAGGTCGGCGCTGTTCTTGACGCGCGTGAAGTGATCGACATCGTTCGAGCCGACTCGACCGTTGAGCCAGCGCACCACGTCGTACTCGGGCGTGCCGGGCGTCGAGCCGAAAAATTTGTGCAGAAACGGCGGCCGGATCCGCATATCGATGACGGGCTTGGTAGCCATGATTACACTCCGAATTTGGGCCCCGGCTGGGCCGGGCACTGGGCGAACGACGGGTAGCGAAAGAACGGCGCGTTCGTCACTGCGATCGCGCGGGGGCCGGCGCAGCGAGCGCAACGCTCCCGCCGCAGCCGCCGTAAGGCGGCGCCGGACGAAAACCAACGCACGACGCCCGCTCTCACCGAGAAAGCGACGTAATCTGCGCATGCAGCTGATCGAAGTCGTCGAGCGCGTTGAGCGTAGCTGCGTCGCCGACCGACGAATCCGTCACGCCGCTGCTCGCCCGCATCGACTTCGCTGTCGCTTCGTCGTGGCGGTACGAGAGGATCGCGCGATTGTGCGCTTCGATCTTCCGCGCATCGAGTGCTCCGCGCGTCTTGTGTTGCACCCACGTCTCCAGGGCCATGTACGTCGGCTGCTCGTTTCGAACGAACGATATGAGCTCGTCTCGATCGAGCCCGAGCGCCGCGATCGTCATGGCGTCGAAACCGTCGCCGCACTGGTCGTAATCGCCCGGCAAGAGGTCGCGGCTCGACAGCAGCAATTTGGCCCACAGCCTCGGGAGATGGACCGCGCCGAGCGGCCCTGCGATCTTCGAACCGATCGTCGGAACGGTTTTGTCTTTGTTCGCCGTTTGCATTGGCCTACGATTCCTTTCCTAGTTGTCCGCGTGTCTGCGGGCCGCCATACCCTCGACCATGTCGCGCATCAAGGTCGTGCCGGCGAACGCGCTCGAAGCCTCGGCATGCATCGTCACGATGGCTTCTTCGAATAGCTCGAGGTAGCGCTTCGATGTGAGCATGTGGAACGTTCGCGGGCGGGGCAAGTCGATTTCGATGATGCGCTTGACGCGCGTCGGCTTCTGCGACATCAGTAAGAGCCGGTCGCCGAGAAAGATCGCTTCTTCGATTTCCGACGTTACGAACAGATTGGTATTCGGCTGTTCCTCGAAGAGTCGCAGGTAATGTTCTTGCATGAGTTCGCGCGTCATCGCGTCGAGCCCGCGGAAAGGCTCGTCCATGAGCATGAGAGCCGGCTGGTTGATGATGGCGCGCGCCAACTCGGCGCGGCGCTGCATGCCGCCCGAGAGATGGCTCGGATAGCGTGTGGCAAAATCTCGCAGCCCGACTTTTTCGAGCAGCGCTACCGCGCGCGTCCGGGTCGCTTTCGCATCCGCGTGCCGGCAGAGTGGTCCGAACATGATGTTGTCGATGATCGTCATCCACGGGAATAACGCCGTCTCTTGGAAGACGACGAGCCGGTTCGAATCCGGCCGGCTGACGGGCTTGCCGCCGAGCGATATTTCGCCCGATGTGGGCGTCTCGTAACCGGCGATGAGATTGATGAGCGTCGACTTCCCGCAACCGGAGGGACCGAGCATGACCGTGAGCGTGTTTTCTTCGACCGTGAACGAGCAATCTTCAACGGTGGGCAGATCGTTCGTATCGGGGTTGAAAATCTTCGTAACGTTGCGAACTTCCAAACGTCCCGGCGGGGCTTTCATGATGACGCCCATCAGAAACGATTCGTCCAAGGCATGACGCGGCCTCCGGCTTGACGCACGACGACGCTCGAGATGTAGCCCGCGACGCCGATGCTGATCATCCCCACGATGATGACGGGGAACGACCCCGCGACGTAGGCTTCCCACGTCAGATAGCCGAGACCGTTCTTGCCCGCGATGATTTCGGCGGCGACGAGTACCGACCACGTAATGCCCATGCCGACGGACATTCCGGTAAAGATCGACGGTAAGGCGCCCGGCAAGATGATCTTACGGAAAATCGTCTGCGGCGTCGCACCGAGCGACATCGCGGCGCGAATGTAGCGCTCGTCGATGGCTCTGACTCCGTTGAGTGTGTTGATGAGGACCGTGAAGAACGCGCCGAGGAAGATAACGAACGTGATGCTGGATTCCGCCGTCGGCCAGAACACGATCGCGAGCGGCACCCATGCTAACGGCGGTATGGGGCGCAGTACTTCGAAGATAGGAAAAGTGAGGTAGTAAAAGTTCTGCCGCCAGCCCATCAACAAGCCGAGCGGGATGCCGATCACCTGCGCGATCGCAAAGCCGAGCAGCACGCGCTTGAAGCTGACCACCCAGTCCCAATAGTATTTCGGCTCATGCAGGAGCGTCCACATGGCGCGAGCGACGTCGAGCGGCCCGGGTATCTTCGAAAGAACCGGCAGGCGCGTGCTGACGCCGATCTGCCAGAAGACGAAGAAGAGCGCGATTCCGGCCAGTCCGCGCAACGCGTGAACGTTCAAGATTTTTGCGAAGCGCCGGCGACGAGCCGCGGGCTGTCGCGCGGGCGCTGGCGGCGGCGCGATCGGGCTGCTGGGGGCGAGAACATCGGCAGTTCTTACATCCGGCATGTCACGCGAGCTCCCGTTCGCCCAAGGCGAAAGCTTTTTGCGCTTCCTCGTGCACGGCCTCGGCGACGCGCTCTTTGAGCGCGAGAAATTCCGGCGTCGCCATGAGTTTGTAGGTCCGCGGACGCGGCAGAGCGATGACGAGCGATTGCTTGACACGAGCGGGCCGGCTCGTGCAGACGACGACGCGATCGGCGAGGAAAATCGCTTCGTCGAGGTCGTGCGTGATGAAGAAGACGGTCTTGCGCGCGAAATCGTACAGCTGCAACATGTATTCGTGCATGACGCTCTTGCTCATCGCATCGAGCGCCCGGAACGGTTCGTCCAAGAGCAGGACCTTCGGGTCGTTGATGAGCGCGCGCACGAGCTCGACGCGGCGCTGCACGCCGGAGGACAATTTGCGCGGATACTCGTTCTCGAGATCGCTCAAGCCGACGCGGCTGAGGAGATCGCGGGCCTGACGCGTCGCTTCTTCCCGGCCGATACGCCGCTGCACGATCGGACCGTAGACCACGTTCTGGAGCACGGTTTTCCACGGAAACAGTGCGCCGTTCTGAAAGACGACGACGCGATCCGAGCCGGGCCTCAGCGCCTTCGTCGGCGACGCCATCAGCGTGTCGTCGAGCCAAATCTCGCCGCTCGTGATCGGATCGAAGCCGGCCAACCCATTGAGGAGCGTCGTCTTTCCGCATCCCGAAGGCCCGACGACGACGAGAAATTCGCCGGCCGCGACTTCGAGGTTCCAATCCTCCACGGCGACGACGTCGTTCCCGCCGGGATCGTAGATTTTACCGACGTGCCGGAGCGAGATCGCTCCGCCCTTACCCGGGGCGCCGTTCATGCGGTCTGCCACGCCATCAGCTTACGACCGGCGAAGCGAACGAGCGCGCTCGAGAGGTAGCCGACGAATCCCAACGTGATCATGCCGATCACGATCGTCGGTGTTTGCAGCTGCACGTACGAATTGAGGATGAGATATCCGAGCCCCGCTTCGCCCGCAATCATCCCGCCCGCGACGAGCGAGAACCACGCAACCCCCATCGCGATCTGCAGCCCGGTAAAAACGTACGGCAGCGAGCCCGGTATGATCACATGCCAGAGCACGTCGCTGCGACGCGAGCCCAAACAATACGCGGCTCGAATGTACGCTTCGTCGATTGAGAAAACGCCGAGCATCGTATTGAGCACGGTCGCGAAGAAGGCCGCGATCCACGTCAAGAAGATCATCGCCGGTTCTTGCCCCGAAAGCATGAGGATGGCGAGCGGCACCCACGCCATCGGAGGGATCGGACGGATCAGTTCGAGCAAGGGAAATAAGAAGTCGCGTGCGACCTGGTTCCAACCCAGAAGGATTCCCAGGGGCACGCCGAGCGCGATCGCGAGCAAGAACGCTGCGGCGACGCGGCCGACGCTGGACCAGATATCTTGGTAATAGATCGGTGTGAAGAGCGACGTACCGTACGCGGGCCGGCGACTGATCCACTCCGTGAGAACCGCGAAGGGGCCTGGCAACTTCGCGAACCGCCACACTTCGAAGTGAGCCAGCCCGTACCAGAGAGCGATGAAGACCGTAAAGCCCGCCACGGCTAGGACGAACGAGGGACCGAAGATTTTATCGAAGCGAATGCGGCGCCGCCTCGGCGCGTGAATCGCTGTCTGCGCTAGAGCCATGTGCTACCCTTAACCTTCAAACGAATCGCGCGCTCGGATCTATTTGCAGGGATACTCGCTCAGCGAATGGACGGTCGTTTCGCCGAGCGGCGCGCGCACTTTTAGTTCGCGGATCGCCTGTTTGAGCGGTCCGTCGACGATGGCGTCGTCGGGCATCGGTGAATTGATGACTTTCGCGTCGACGAGAAACTGCGATGACTTTTTGAAAAAATCTCGCACCGGATCGTCGAAGACGAGATGCGCCGAGAAGCGGATGCCGCGCTGTTTCGCGCTCGCCGACGGGGGCCGGCCGTAGAGCGCGTACCACATCTGGTTTTTCTCGAAGCCCGTCACGTTCGCAAGCGCGTAGTCCGCGAGCGAGCATGCGTTCTTCGGGTAATTCGAAACGATGAAGCGCTGCGCCTCGATCTCGGCTTTGAGCATTCCGACGACGGCCGCCGGATTCTTATCCATGAACTCTTTGCTCACGAGGATCTCGCCGCTGTCGTTCTCGCCCCAATCGGCGCCGGTCGATACTTCGCGTGCCGACTTGTTGCCGACGACCGACCCCACGTGCGCGACGTTCGGTTCCCAAATCACGGCCGCATCGAGGTTCCCCGCGCGCAGGTTCGTCGTGATGACTTCGATGCTCTGATTGAGGTATTCGGCCGGCTTGACGTGCTGGCGGCGGAACACTTCTTGCGCGAAGCGATCCGTGCAGCTGCCTTTGGGAACGGCGACCCGTTTGCCGTCCATCCATTTGATCGCATCTTGCGGTGTTTTGAATTGCGGAGCGTCGGGCCGTACGACGAACAGATTGCATTGTTCGTTGTTGAAACTGGTCAGCGCGATCATGCGCAGATCGGCTTGCGCGCGCTTCGTGGTCGCGACGATGCCCGGCATGTCACCCACGTAACCGAACTGGTACTTCCCGGCCAGCATATTGTTCGTGATCACGGCGCCTTGCAGGCCGACTTCCCAATCGACCGTGCTGCCCGGGGGCAAATATTTCTTCCAAAGCTCTTGCTGTTTCACCACCAGAGCGCCCCACGCGCCGGCGTAATATGGTTGAAAACCGACCGTGATATGCACGGGTTCGGCCGCCGGCGCAGCGCTGAGCCGGAGCGCGGCGCCACTCGCAAAAACGAGTGCGAGTGCCGCTACGATGGCGGGCTGCTGCGAACGACGATCAGGGCGAAAAAATTGCATAAAGCGAGCTCCTGACACGAGTTGGACCCACGTTATACGGAGCCGTCCGTCGCATCCCTGTCGTAAAAGTAACACCTAAATGTACGGCAATACGAACTAAATTTTTTAGTACGGCGCTGTCGCGAAAGCGCTCGCAGGTGCGACGCAGCTCGCGTGGTGAAATGTTTTTCCGCAAACGTGTTGGAGGCTTGGCAATGCGCGATTGGCCGAACCCGGTGTTTCCCGGCACACTCGAAGAGGCGTGTGCGGCCGTCAGGATCGATCCGAACGTCGAGCGCATCGGCTTCGAAGTCGAGTCCGTCGACGGGCCGATCGCGCGTTACGTGCTAACTCCGGCCTACGACGTCGGCTTACCGCCCTGGACCGGCGAAGAAGCGCGGTGTTCCGACATCGACTTCGAGAAAGTCTTTCGGGTCCTGCGCGTTGCCAAGGGTTTTCCCGGCAAGATGACGTTTGGAAATTATCCGGATGATTTTCCGGCGGACCGGCGTTAGCGTGATGGTAGCGGCGGCTTCGAGTGTCGTCGGATCGACGGCCGGTGAAGTCGCGGACGATGTTTTGGCGACGCTCGTGCGCGCCGCGCGCGCGGCCGGCGGAACGCTGTATTCGGAGCGGGGCCTGGTATCGGGCCGCTCCGCACCCTGCGCGGGCGAACGCCGCGCCTGTGCCGTCGGGCCGCACTATCGGCTCGAGCTCGACGGCGCCGAACGGATGCCGGGCGCGAGCGCTTTGCGGTTTGCGGCGCTGGCGCTTCGAGCCGCGAGCGAGGGTGAGGCGCTGCGCGTGAAGTCCGCTCGCTCGGACGCCCAAGCGGGAGCGACGCTCGAGATCACGCGCGCAATCTGCAGCGTGCCGATTCTGGACGAACTCTTGACGCTGATCGCCGAGCGCTGTCGCGAGTTGCTCGCCTGCGAAGTCGTCGGGTTCGCGTTGTTGGAGGAGCGAGCCAAAACGATCGTCTGGCGCGCGATGTGCGGGTGCCGGACCGAGACGCACAAACGCGTGACCTATCATCCGAGCGACGGTGTCGCCGGCCGTGCGATCTCGACCGGCGGTCCGATCGTGGTACACGACTTCCTGACGGACGGCGGCATCGACCCGCGCGAATTTCCGATTTCGTTTGCGGAAGGCTTGCGGTCGGTCGTGGGCGTGCCGCTCGAAATCGATAAACGTCCGCGCGGCTGTCTCATGATCGGTTATCGTTCTGTTCACGAATTCACGAGCGACGAGATCGACACGTTAACGAGTTTTTCTCTTCAGGCGGCGATCGCGGTGGAAAACGCGCAGCTGTACGAACGCGTGCGGCGCGAGCAGGCGCGACTCGAAAGCGTCGTCCAGAGCATCAACGAAGGTCTCGTGTTGCTCGATCTCGAGGATCGCGTTATCTACGTCAATCGCAATGCCTGCGTGCTTTTTCGAACGAATCCGCTCGCGCTGACCGGCGCGACCTGCGACGAATTGGTCGGGCGCTTGGCGGAGCACAGTACGAGCCCGAGCGACATGCGGGCGAAGCTGGCGCAGCTTGCCGCGTCGTCCGCCGAGTTTCCGGCGGTCGATCTGGAGATCGCGGAATCCCCTACGCTCAACCTGCGCCTGACGCATTTCTATGTGTACGACGCGGGCGGCGAACGGTTGGGCCGCGGATATCTCTGTCGCGACGTCACCTTCGAAAAGCAGGTCGACGCGATGAAAACGGAGGTCATCGCGCACGTCTCGCACGAGATCAAAACGCCGCTCGCATCGATCCGCGGGTACGCTTCCGCGCTTCTGGACGGGTCGCGGAATCGAACGCGAGCACTCGAAATCGATTACCTCAAAATGATCGATACGGAGAGCACGAGGCTGGACGACTTAGTGTGCAACCTCACCGATGTCTCGAAGCTCGACGCAGGCGTGTTGTTTTTGGAACGGCACGAGATCAGTCCGGCGTACCTCTTGCGCAGCGTCGTCGCGCGGTGGCGAAAAGCCAATCCGGAGCGGCGCTTCCGCGTCGTTTGTGACGAGCACATCGCGCCGGTTCTCATCGATCGGCGGCGTATCGCTCAAGTGCTCGACAACGTCCTGAGTAACGCGGTCAAATATTCTCCGGTCGATTCGCTCATCTCGCTCGCTTTGTGCGAACGGCCAGACGCGGTCGTGTTTTCGATCGCCGATCGAGGGGCCGGTATTCCGCGCGCTCAACGCGAGCGCGTTTTCGAACGATTCTACCGCGTGCAGGCGCGGCGACGTGAAGGCGACGGCAGCGGGCTCGGGCTGTTCATTTCGCGGGGCATCGTCGTCGCCCACGGCGGCGAGGTCTCGCTCCAATCGCGCATCGGCGAAGGCACGACGGTCGTCTTCTCACTTCCGAAGGGGCCGCCATTGGAGTAGCCGTCGCGATCGGCGCGCTCTTCGTGGGCATTTCCATCGGCCTCGTAGGCATCGGCGGGATCTTTCTCATTCCGCTCCTGGTCGCCGCCGGAACGAGGCTCGAAGATGCGATCGGCGCGTCGCTCGTGACGTTCACCGTAACGGGGATCGTGGCGACGGCGATCTATAGCCGGCGCAGCGCCATCGATTGGCGCAGCTCGGCGCTGACGAGCTTGGGCAGTCTTGCCGGCGGCCCGATCGGCGCGAAGTTGAGCGTCTGGTTGCCCGAAGCCGCCGTCAGCGCGTGCTTTGCGGTCTTTCTCGTGATTACGGGCGTTACGGCGCTCGCCCGGCGCGTCGGCGCCGAGCCCGTCACCGGTACGTTTCCCCGGATCGGGTGGCCGTTGCTGGTCGGCTGCGGTCTCGTCGTCGGCGTGGGCTCCGGCTTGACCGGCGTCGGCGGGCCCGCGATCATGGTTCCGCTGCTGTTGCTGCTCGGAATTTCGTCGAGCGCGGCGATTGCGGTGAGTCAGCCGAACGCCGTCGCAGCGTCCGCCTCGGGAGCGCTCGGCCACCTCGCGTTCGGCCATATCGATGTTTCGCTTGCGGCCGGCCTCAGCGTCGTCGCCGCAGCGGGCGTGGCGGCCGGCGCGTCGATTCACCAGCGGGTCGGCGCCACGACCCTGCGCAAGCTCGTCGGTGCGGCCTGCATCGTGCTCGGGCTGTGGCTGGGCGGCACATTGCTGCATCGGGTACCGGGGATCTGAGTGGCTCGAAAACTGACGGTTCTCGTCTGCGACGACGAACGAAACCTCGCACGGCTCATTCGCTCCGAACTCGAGCTCGCGGATTACCGCGTCTTCGTTGCCGACGACGGCGTCAGCGCGGTGGAAGTGGCCGCGCAACGCGCCCCCGACGTGCTGATTCTCGACATCGGCATGCCGGGGAAAGATGGCTTCGCGGTGTGTGAGGAAGTGCGTGAGTTTTCGTACGCCCCGATCATCGTGCTCTCCGCGCGTGGCGATCAAAGCGACAAAGTCCGCGCGCTCAATCTCGGCGCCGACGACTACATGACGAAGCCCTTCGGCATGGAAGAACTGCTCGCGCGCGTCGGGGCCGCCGTCCGGCGAGCCCGGATCGCCCAGGGCGAGATCCAACGCGCGCCGTTCCAAAGCGGCAATATCACGATCGATTTCAACGCTCGCCAAGTGCGCAAGGCCGGTGCGATCGTCAAGTTGACCGCCACCGAATACAAACTGATCTGCGCGCTCGCGAAGCACCCCGGTCGCATCATGCTGCACGAGGCGCTCCTCAATTCCGTTTGGGGGCCCGATTACACGGAACAGATCGAGTATCTTTGGGTGTACGTCGGCCGCTTGCGCAACCGGCTCGAAGACGATCCGGTTCATCCGCAGTTCATCGTGACCGTAACCGGTATGGGCTACCGGTTCCAGCAGTTCCCGGCCGTGGGGCCGAAGGTCTAGATGAAACTTTTGGCAGCATTTAGGCCGATACGCTATCATCGAAGCCTTAGGCGTTCTCGATCGTCGTTTTCCGGAGGAGACCTCTATGTCACGCTCTGCCCCACAATGGGAAAGCAAGCCGTCCTTACCCGCGACGCACTACGTCGACCCCGCGCTCTACACGGATGCGCTGATTTTCAGCGAAGAGAAAGAGAAGATCTTCGGAAAGTCCTGGCTCATCGCGTGCCACGAGAGCGAGATTCCGGAAAAATACGACTATCGAACCTTCAGCCATCCGTCCGATCGCAACTTGATGGTCGTGCGCGGTGACGACAACAAGATCCGCACGTTCTTCAACGTGTGCCCGCATCGCGGCAATACGATCCTATACACGCCGTCGGGAAATGCGAAACACCTCGTATGCATCTTCCACGCGTTCGCGTTCGATTCGAAGGGTAATTGTGTCGACATCCCGCGCGAGCGGGCGGGCTATCAAGACCGGCTCTCCAAGGCGGATTTTGGTTTACGCGAAGTGCGCACGGAGATCGGTTTCGGCGGCTTCGTCTACGTTAATCTGAGCGACGACGCTCCGGCGCTCGCCGATTTCATCGGACACGCGCTCGACGACATGCTGCCGAGTCTCGAAGCCGAACCGCTCGAGGTCTTCAGCTTCCATCGTGCCACCGTCGATACGAACTTCAAGCTCTGGCACGATACCAATAGCGAGTTCTACCACGATTACATGCACTATCACAACCGTCAGACGAGCATGCTGCAGGCGGGCTACTTCGACCGCAAGTACACGGCGTTTCCCAACGGCCACGCTCAAGTCGGCGATCAAGTCGTCAATTATGAAGCGTACGAAGGCTTCAAAGGCCGTGACCTCACGTTCCCGAAGATGCAGCTCAATCAGTGGAAGATGGTCGACCTCTTCCCGGGGATGACGTACAACTTACGCGGCTCGTCGCTGCGGATCGATACGCTGCTCCCGCTTTCGGAGAGCAAAGTGATCATCGAATATCGCGGGCTCGGATTGCGGCGCGATACGCCGGAAGAACGCGCGCAGCGCATCCACGATTACAACTCGATCTGGGGACCGTTCGGGCGTAATCTCCATGAAGATCTTTTGGGCGTGATGGGCCAGGGCCAATCGCTCGGTCACGGGCAGACGTATATCGTGCAGGGACGCGAAGAGAACGAGACGATCCACGACGAGATGGGCATGCGCCACTTCTACGCCGAGTGGAGCGCTCGGATGGGTCGTTCGTCGAGCGCGCCGTACGACGGCGCCGCGGTCACGAACGGCGCCGGATACCACGAGCCGGCAACGGTTTAAGGGAGTGGCCATGATGGATACCGTGACGGCGCCCGCAGTCGACGAGGTTCGCTCGAGGCGGATCGAAGAGTTCATCTATGCGGCGGCGATGCTGCTCGATGCGAAGGACTTCAAGGGCTGGCTCGACATGTGCGCGCCGGATTTCACGTACAACATTCGAGCGTTCAGTCGCGAGATTCGTAAGGACGTGCTCTGGCTCGATCACGACTACGCTGGGATGGCAAGCCTCATCCGGCAGCTTCCGCGCCATAATACCGACCAGTCGGAATTCGCGCGCCATACCACCGTTTACACCGTGACGCCGGAGGGATCCGGCGAAAATGTGGTCGTGGTATCCGCGGTCGCGATCTATCGCACGACGCTCGACGGCGGCGTGACGAACTTGTTCGCGATCGGCCGCTACACCGATACGCTCTTACATACGTCCGACGGCTGGCGCTTCCGAGCTCGCGATCTCCGCCTCGATACGCGGAGCCTGGGCATCGGAACGCACTATCCGCTGTAGCGGGTCCGGACGTGATCGAATCGTCGAAACGCGCGACGACCGGCACGAACGTGCGAATCCGCGTCACCGGTAAGGGCGAGGCGTGCGAGTTCGATTGCGCTCCGGAGGAGCGCATCTTGCACGCCGGTTTGCGTAACGGAATCGAGCTTCCGTACGAATGTGCCAGCGGCACGTGCGGGACGTGCAAGGCGACGCTCGTTCAAGGTGAGATCGACTACGCATGGGCCGAAGCACCCGGACGCAAGTACGTAAAGGCCGATAAAGGCGAAGTGTTGATGTGTCAATGCTTTCCGCGATCGGATTGCACGTTGACGATTGGCAAGAAGGTTGCGACAATGGAAGTCGGACGCTTCTCGCCCGCGCGCGTCGGCGGTACGCTCGAACGCCTCCGGGAGTTGGCTCCAGGCGTCGTCGCGTTCGACGTCCGGCTCGACCGGCCGATGTCGTTCGAGGCGGGCCAATTCGTACTCTTCGAAGTGGCGCACATCGCGGGCGCCCGGTCCTACTCGATGGTGAACTACGCACGCGATACCGAGCGGCTCGAATTCGTCGTCAAGCGCTTTCCGGGCGGACGCGTGAGCGAGTGGCTCTTTACCCCAGAAATCGCGGGGATGCGCGTCGAAATCTTCGGACCGCTCGGCCACGCCACGTTCCATCCCGCCATCGCGAAGCACGTGGCGTGTATTGCAGGCGGCTCCGGCATCGCCGGGATGATGTCGATCCTCGCGCGCGCCGTCGACGATGGCTACTTCGAACGCCACGACGGCTTCGTGCTCTTCGGCGTCCGCACGATGGCCGACGGCTTTTATCTCGACGAACTCCGCGCAGTCGCACGACGCTTCTCGAGCCGGTTGCGCGTGACGATCGTCCTCTCGCACGAAGAGCCGACCGCAGAACTCGCCGCGATCTATCCCGAACTGCACTTCGATACGGGTTTCGTCCACGAAGCTGCGAAGCGCGCGCTCGGCGGCATCTCGGCGCGCGACACGATGGCGTACGTCGCAGGGCCGCCTCCGATGGTCGACGCAACGCTTCGCATGCTTCTGCTCGAATTGCGCTTGGGCGGAGCTAACGTTCGTTACGATAAGTTCAGCTGAGGTTCTATGGATTGGAAGCGCGTGTGCGCGGCGACCGACGTCCCGAACGAGGGGATGCAGCAGTTCGAAACGGGCGATGGCGTCGCCGTCTTGCTTCTCAACGCCGGAACAACATACTTCGCTTGCCAAGCGATTTGCCCGCACCTCGATACGCCGCTGGCCGAAGGCATGTTCGACGGCGCGACGTTGACCTGTCACCAGCATCTGTGGCAATGGGATATCGAAACCGGCGAACCGCAGGGTCTGGCCGAAATGCCGATCGAGTGTTTCGAGGTGAAGAACGAAGACGGCGAGCTTTACGTGCGCAGCGCACCGGCTTCGTGAAGCTCGAGCTCGGTCTCCGCATCGCGCAACGTCTTCAAGAGCGCGGCGCTGGCGTTCGCGCGGTCGCGCCAAAATGTCGCGACGATGGCGGGCCAGTCCGCGATGGTTCCGTACAGCGCTGCGGCCGCAGTCGCTTCGGCTTCGAGCCACTCTAAAACCGCGATGCGCTCTTGCGCAAACAGCGATTCCAGAACGAAGCGCCGCTCGCCGTGACGCAGACCGAGTCCGAGGTCGTGCGCCGCGCGTGCGAGGTCGTCCCGAACGATGACGAAGCCGCTGCGAACGGGCGCGAGCAGCGCCGCGACGAACGGACGCGCACCTTCGTCGCGCGGATCGACGAACGGCGGTGCTTCGCGCAGATGCAACGGCAGTAAAGAAAGCGTTGGATGTCGGCGAGCCTCGCCCAGCAGGGTCCGCTCCAGCAACTCCGCCCAACCGCCGTAGAACGCATCGCCCACGGCGCGCATCTTCCGCGTGAACAGGGGCACCCATGGCAGCAAGTGCTCCCACAGCAGCGCCGCGCCGGCGCGTTCGAGCGCGTCGCGTCGCGACGGCTCCAATTCCACATCCAAACGCTCGCGCAGTTCGGCGTACAACGCGAGCAACGTCGTGAGATGATCGGGCTCGGCCGGCGGTACGATCCCGAGCGCCCGCCAATATCCCGCGACGCGGTCGCGGGACTCACCGCCGAGCATACCCTCGGCGCCGAGATAGACGCATGCGTACGGATAGAGCTGCAACGAAAAGCACGCCGTATACGCGGCCGGGTCGGGGGCGCCTGGTAAGCCGACGATCTCGGCGATTCGCGCGTGACGGTCTTCGGGGCACTCGCCGAGGGCGGCGAGTGCCCGAATGAGTTCCATCCTACGCCCGGGTCGGGAGGCGGAAGGCGTCCGTGCCCGGTTTGAGCGGGCGTAGCATCCAGTACGGGCGCCGCGTGTCGTCGGGCGAGTGCGTGCGCGCGGGCCGCGTGATCGCGAGCCACGCTTCGTATGCGCGGCGCGAACCGTCGGTATCCGACGCGATATCGCCGTAAGCATCGGCCGGCTCGGCCTTTGCGACGAAGACGGCTTGATGCCAGCAGTGCATGCCCGATATCGGATCGGGGTGCACCGGAAAGGTAAGGTTCTGATGGACGCCGGCGTCGGTCCACCAGATGCGCTGCGTATCCGGGTCCGACGACGCGTAGGGCACGACGCCCGCTTTGCGCTTCATCGCCCACGAACTCGCATCGTGCTTGAGCGTGACCGTCGCCGACATCTGACGCTGGCCCGCATCCTGCAGACGCCAGCGGCCCATGTGGTGGCTGCAAGCTACGACGCCCGGGCGGATACCTTCAGTCACCCACGCTTTCACGACGAAGTATCCGATTTCGGTCGTGACGCGTACGAGATCCCCCGTCCCTATCGATCCCAGCCGGCGCGCGTCGATCGGGTTGATCCAGACGGGATTGGTGTGCGCCAACTCGTCGAGCCATTTCGCATTCGCGCTGCGCGTGTGGATTTGCGTCGGCAGACGGAACGTTGGGATGAGGACCATTTGGCCGGCCTTGAGGTTGTCGCGATGCACGTGGCTCTTGATGTACGCGGGCGCGACGTATTCGGGCCAACCCCACGCACCGAGCGTGGATGAGTAGAATTCCAATTTTCCGCTCGGTGTGGGAAAGCCGCGCAGCACGACGCCGTCGACTTCGACGCCGACCGGCCGCCGGCCGTCGGCATCGGCATCGGGGCTCGGCACCGGCACGACGTTCGGCGAGGCGGGCTTCGCAGCGCGCGTATACACGCGGTCGAGCGCACTCGTCGTCGCGTCGATCAGCTCGTCTTGCGGCACAGGCACTTCGTGGAGCGCTCCGACCTTACGGCTGATCTCGAACGAACCGTACCGCCGCATGTATTCGAGCGGCGTGAGCCCTTCGCTTGCGGCTCGCTCCGCAAGCCCCGGAACCGAATTCTCGAAGATGTAGCCGTAGTATTCGTCGACGGTCAGCTTCGTGCCCGGCACTTTCTGCGACTCGAAGTATTTGCGAATGCCGAGCTTGCCGTCGGGATCGATGCGCCACGATACGTCGATCCAGAACTCGTTCTCTTCCCAGACCGTGCCCGGATTGACGTCGCGCGTGTCGGCGAAGGTTTCGCCCGCGCGCTCGCGCGCCGTTCGCAGCACCGGCTGGCGGAAGCCGAGCCATTGCGCGTCGTGCGTTTCGTACGAGTGGATATCGTGCCGCTCGGAACTGTGGCCCATCGGTAGCACGTAGTCGGCGAAGAAGGCGGTTTCGTTCCACGTCGGCGTCAGCGCCGCGTGCAGGCGTACTTTGTTTTCGTCCGTGAGCAGTTCGATCCAACTGAAGCCGTCCGGATTCGTCCAGACGGGGTTATAGACGCGCGAGAAATAGACTTCCAGTTTGCCGCGTCCTTCGCGCATCAGATGCGGCAGCATAAACGACATCTCGTTCATGGCCAGCGGATACTCTTGCGGCCACGTCAGCTCGTTCCAACGTTTGGGATGGGGCGGCGAGTAGATGGGCTTGGGGACGAACTTGTTCCAGGCGTTCGGGTACACGCCGCCTTCCGTTGCGACCGCACCGAGCAAGGCGTTGAGCAGAAACAAACAGCGCGATACTTGCCAGCCGCCGAGATTGCCGGCGGCTGCCGAGCGCCAGTTGTGCGTGGACAAGCGCGTGCCCGCCGATGCAACCAGATCCGCTACCGCGAGCAAGCGCTCTTCGTCGATCCCCGATTCGGATGCGGCGTATGCGAACGTGAATTCGGAGTAGAGGTCGAGAAAGGCAACTTCGAAGTTTTCGAATGTCGGCGCCAGATCCGGCCGCTCGGCCTGCAGATACTCTTTCCAATTCCACCAGCGCCGCACGAACTCGCGATTGTAACGGCCCGTGCTCACGAGATGCCGTGCCATGGCGAGAAACATCGCGGCTTCCGTACCCGGATGCGGGGCGAGCCAATGGTCGGCATGCGTCGCGGTGTTGGAGAGGCGAACGTCGACGACGATTAATTTCGCGCCGCTCTGCTTGCCCTCCATGATGCGCTGTGCGTGCGGATTGAAATAATGCCCCGATTCCAGATGCGCGCTGACGAGCAGGATGACGTCGGCGTTGGCGTGATCGGGGCTCGGCCGGTCGTACCCGAGCCAATACGCGTAACCGGCGCGGCCGCCCGAGGAGCAAATATTGGTATGCGAATTGTGGCCGTCGACGCCCCAGGCTGCGAGCACGCGTTCCGTGTAGCCGTCTTCGCCGGGACGGCCGACGTGATACATGATCTCGTTCTCACGCTCTTCGACGATCGCGCCGCGGATGCGGCCGGCGAGATCGTCGAGCGCCTCATCCCACGAAACCTCGATCCATTTCCCTTCGCCGCGCGCGCCCGCGCGTTTGAGCGGGTGCAAGATGCGATCGGGATCTTCGATTTGATTGAGGGTCGCGGGTCCTTTGGCGCAGTTGCGACCGCGCGAACCCGGATGCTCGGGGTTGCCTTCGAATTTGCGGACCTGCATCGTTTCGGTATCGACGTACGCGAGCAGTCCGCAGGCCGATTCACAATTGAAGCATGTCGTCGGGACGAGCGTGTAGCGGTGCTCCTTGCGTTGCGGCCACGCGCGCGAATCCAATTCGACCCAGTCGTGCCAGCGCTCTTTGGGCGGAAACGACGCCAGATGCACGCGGCTTGCACCGGCATAAAAGGTTTCGCCGCGCGCTTCGGTATCGCGGCGAGCCGCGCTCACGCGTGCGTTGAGGCTGCGAAGGTTCGCATCGTTCATGCTAAAGGTACCGCTTGTCCGGCTTGCACGTAGGCGTGTTCGTGCGCGAGCAAGCCCAAGAGTGCGAACGGAACGGCGGCGACCCACAGCCAGGGTGCCGAGATGGCGAGCAGCGTGAGGACCACGCCGGTCCAGAAGACGCGCGCGTAGCGGCCGCGGACCATTTCGTGAACGGCTAGATGCGCGTGAGCCGTGGCGTGCGTTAGGGTCACTTCGCCGAGCACGAATAAGAGGTGCACGGCACTGCTGACGGCCAGGACGATTGCGAGCGGTCCGACGGCGCCGGGTTGCAGCGCCGCCGCGAACGGCACGAGGATGGCCGAGCCCACGAGCATCGCCTGCACGAAGAGGTGCGGCGGCAAGAGCGGACTCTGCCACAGATCGCGCGCGCGCGCCTGGGCAAATAGATAGCCGGTGTAGACCGCCGTCATGATGGCGAGCGGCGCGCCGAGCGCGGCGAGCCATGCGGCGACACTTTCGGCTCGCAGCAGAACCGCCGCGATGTGCGCGACGAGCAACGCGCCGTACGCCGAGATGATGATGCCGCCGCGAACGAGCCAACTGCGCCACTGCGGGCGTGTGAAGATGAGATAGAAGCGCTCGGGGTGCTCGAGATCCCAAATCAGCAATCCGCCGGTCGCGCCGAGGAAGGCGAGCGACACGAGCGGCGCGACGAGCGTCCACAGCGGCCCGCCGAAACCGCCGGGCTGGAAGAACGCGACGAGGAGCGCCGCGAGATAGGCGCCTGCGGCGATGCTTTTCGTCCACGTATACGCGCTCACGCGCCAGTCCCACGGCGCTTTATGCGAGACGTCGTACGACAGGATTGCCGCCGCGGAGGAGTTGGCATGACCGGGATGGCCCGCACCGATTTCGCCCTGGCCGCTGGGCTGCTGGGCCCACGCGTAGATGCCGCCGGGTGGACGCCGTGCCGCCAGCGGATCGAGCGTCGCTTGATGTGCCGCCTTGTAAAAAAGCTTCGGTCGCGTTTCTTTTTCGGGCCGGCGCACGGTCACGGGTTCGCGACCGACCATCTGCGCCACGCGCGACGACGGATCGTTGAGGTCGCCGACCATGAGCGCCGCCGTCGGACAGACGACGACGCAGGCGGGTTCGAGGCCGACGTCGAGCCGGTGCGCGCAAAAATTGCACTTTTCCGCCGAGTGATCTTCGGGATTGATGAAGATCGCGTCGTACGGACAGGCGGCCATGCACGCTTTACAACCGATGCAAATCGATTTGTCGAAATCGACGATGCCGTCGGGACGCCGGTACATGGCCGCCGTGGGACACGCGACGGTACAGGGCGCGTCGTCGCACTGATTGCAGCGCGTGACCTGAAAGTTCCGCCGCGCTTCGGGGAAGACGCCGACGTCGACCGATTTGACGTAGGTCCGAGTAACCGAGAGCGGCACGTCGTTTTCGGATTTGCACGCCGTCGTGCAGGCGTGGCACCCGATGCAGCGGCTCTGGTCGATCACCTTGCCCCAGAGCGGGCCCGTAACGTCTGCTTCCATTCACATCTCCTCGACCGCGCTTTCGTTTCGCATACGTGCGGAAAGCAACTCTGCGCGCGCCTTATACCTCGATAGGCTTTCGTTATGCGGCGACGGGGCGCAGGGCGAACCGGCGACGAACACGCCGGTCGTGCGGGAACCGTCGCCGAGTATCAATGGGCTCATGTCGCTGGCCGCCGTCGTAGAACACGGTAGCTTTACGCGAGCGGCGCGCGCCCTCGGCGTCTCGCAGGCCGCCGTGTCGCAGCAGGTCCGCGAGCTCGAACGCGGGTGCGGCCAGGCGCTCGTCGTGCAGAGCGGACGGGTCTTGACGATGACCTCGCTCGGGAAAGAATTGGCGTCGATCGGGCGCACCATTTCGCTCGAGTCGCGACGTGCGTCCAAGAGCATCAGCGAACACGCGCAGGGTCATAAAGGGCACCTGACGATCGGCGCGAGCATGACGGTCGGCGTCTATCTGGTCCCGGCGATTCTCGCGCGGCTGCAGAAAGAACGACCGGGCATCCACGTCCAAATCGAGATCGCCAATACCGAAGCGATTTCACAAGCGACGGTCGACGGCAGCGTGGATATCGGCGTGGTCGAAGGCACGGTCCGGCGTCCGGAACTCATCAGCGCGGCTTTCGCTCGTGACGAACTGCGCTGCATCGCACCGCGCGGTCACGCCCTGCGCGGGCGGCCGATCCTGCTCGAGCAGCTCGCCGCCGAGACGCTGTTGCTGCGCGAAACGGGCTCGGGCTCGCGCGAGAGCATTCTCGAGGCTCTGGCCGTACGGTCGTTTGCATTCGAAAGCGTGATCGAGATCGGTAACGCCGAGGCGATTTTCGGCGCCGTGTGTGCGGGGCTCGGCATCACGTGGGCGTCGGAGCTCGCGGTCGCCGCTCGCGACGTCACGAACATCGAGCAGCTGGTCGTGAGCGATCTGCGCGTCTCCCGTACGATGCGATACATTCGTCGACGCGATCTGGCGCCGTCGCCCGCGACGCTTGCGTTTCTAACGTATCTCGAAGCGGAAGAAGTGGTCAGCCCGCGATCGCCGGTTGCGCTGCACTCCTAAAAGGAACGAAGCATCGCGACGTCGAGCGAAGCCGCTGTGATCGACGCGGAACCGGACTACCGTTTCACGCTCGCCAATGAGCGCACGTTTCTCGCGTACATCCGCACGGCGATCGCGCTCGACGGCGCCGGCCTCGCCGTCGTTCAGTTCCTCACGTCGGTCGGCAACCATCATTCGCGCCTGCTGGTCGGCATCGCGCTCGCGCTCGCCGCGCTCGCCACGACGGTCGTGGGTTTCCAGCGCTGGCAATCGGTGCAAGCCGCAATGCGCCGCGATGCGCCGTTGCCGTCGTCGTACGTGCCGCTGGCGCTGACGATCGTTCTCGCGACCGCATCGATCGCGGCCGCGATCGCGCTCGCGCTGCGATGAACGCGCGCGCCGCACCACCGGGCGCGCAGCGGGAACGAACGGCGCTGGCGTGGCGTCGAACGGCGCTCGCATTTGCGGGCAACGGTATCCTGCTCGCGCGCTCGCCGCAGTCGTGGATCGTCATCGGCTCGTTCGTCGTGATGGCGCTCGCGGCCGGCCTCGCAGCGACCTCCGGCATGACGTTTCGCAGCCGCGAGACGCACGGCTGGCTCGCCGGACGCAAACGCCGTGCAGCGGTGCTGGTCGCCCTCGCTGCGGTCGTGGGCGTGCTCGACATCGCGGCAATAGCGAGCTGGCCGACGTAACGGCGATTCACGGGCCGCGCCGGCCGGTGCTCGCGAGCGTGCGTCGTCATGCGCCAAACGTCGGTAGCGCGACACGTATACGGGCGATCGCGCTTTCGATCGCAGCGCGCGAATTTGCGTACGAAAGGCGGAGATGACCGCGCCCCGCTTCGCCGAAACACGATCCACCGAGCGCGGCAACGTGCGCTTCTTCGAGCAGAAACGCCGCGAGTGCGACGTCGTCGGTCGTGATCGCGCTGACGTTGGGAAAGACATAGAACGCGCCATCGGGCGTCTTAGCGGTGACGCCCGCAAGAGAATTGAGCCCCGCGACGATCGCATCGCGACGGGTGCGGAACTCGGCGACCATCGCGCGAACCGGTTCGTCGGGTCCGTGCAGTGCGGCAATCCCGGCCTCTTGCACGAACGTCGCGGTACAGGAATAGCTATTTTGACCCAAGAGGGCGACGGTTTTCGCAAGCGGCGCGGGCATGATCCCGTAGCCCAGCCGCCAGCCCGTCATCGCGTACGCTTTGGAGAAGCCGTCGAGCAGGATCGTGCGTTCGCGCATGCCGTCGAGCGTCGCGATCGAGACGAACTCGCCGTCGTACGTATGACGGCTGTAGATTTCGTCCGAGAGCACCGTGACATCGTGCCGGATCGCAAGCTCGGCGATCGTCTCCAGGTCCTCGCGCGTGAGGACGCCGCCCGTGGGGTTATGCGGCGAATTGAGGATCAGTAGTTTCGTGCGCGCGGACATCTGCGCGGCGAGCCGTTCGAGATCTAGACGAAAATTCGTCGCCTCGAGAAGCGGAACGGGGACGGCTCGCGCCTGCAGATAGGCGCAGCACGCCGCGTACGCGGGATAGGCGGGATCGGCAAAGATGACTTCGTCGCCCGGGTCGACGAGCGCCGCCATGACATTCCAGATCAGGGGCTTGAGGCCGGGGCTGACGACGACGTGCTCGCGCGCAAATGGCGCGATGTTGCGGAACCGCGCCGCATACGAGGCGATCGCATCGCGCAGTGGCGCGATCCCCGCCGAGGGTGAATAGTGCGTCGCATTGTTTTCGATCGCCGCGATGCCGGCGCGCTTGATGTGGGCGGGCGTATCGAAATCCGGTTCGCCGATGCCGAGCTGGATAACGTCATGGCCCTGTGCTTCGAGTTCGCGCGCGCGCGCGAGCGCGACGAAGGCGCCCTCGCTTTGCAAGCGCAGCGCTGCCGCGGCGGTTTGGATCTGATGGGCGATCATGCGGACCCGTTCTCCATGCGCGAGCGGCACTGCTTCCGCGACCTGGCCGGCCGGCAAGCGTTATAGCGGCAGTTTTTTATGGAAGAAGCTCGCAATGATGCGCCGCGCGACGGGCGCGGCCGTATTCGCGCCGTACCCGCCGGAGCGCTCCATGAAGACCGCGAGCGCGATCTTTGGATGGATCGACGGCGCGTAGGCGACGAACCAGGTCGTGTTGGGCCCCGCGCCGCCATCGGTCTCCGCGGTACCGGTCTTGCCGCCGAACGGAACGCCGGGCACGTCCTCGCCGTAGGCCGTGCCGAAGGGTTGGGTGACTTGATCCATGCCGGCGCGTACTTCGCGTAGCGCTTCGGCCGTAACGGGGACGTGACGGATGATATCGTTGCGATCGAAGCGCTTGATGATGCGGCCGCGCGGATCGCGAATTGCTTCGACGAGGTGCGGATGGAAGAGCATCCCGCCGTTCACGATGGTCGCCGCGATGTTGGCCATCTGCAGCGGCGTTGCTTGCATCGCGCCTTGGCCGATCGCGAGTTGACAGACGTCACTCGGTTCCAGCGGTAGACCATAGACTTTCATCGACCAGGCATTGGTCGGCCAATTCCCCGGATACTCACCCGGTATATCGATTCCCGATGGCTTGCCCAAACCGAAATTCTCCGCCCAGTAGCGCAGGCGCGCGTGGCCGAGCCGATAGCCGAGCTGATAGAAATAGCCGTCCGACGACGCCGCGAGTGCGTGTTCGAAATAGGTCGATCCGAGCCCGCCGGAAGCGATATCGCGAAACGTTACGCCGTGGCAATTCCACGCTCCGGAATCGTACAGGACTTGATGTTTTCCGATGACACCCGATGAGATCGCGCCGCTTCCGGTAACCATTTTGAACGTCGAGCCCGTCGGCGTAGCGGCCGCGATCGCGCGATTGTAGAGGGGCCGCAATGGGTCCTTGAGATAGCGCGCGTACTTCGACTCCGCGATGCCGTTCGTGAAATCATTGGGATCGAAATTTGGATACGACGCAAGCGCGATGATGCCGCCGTCGCGCGGATCGATCGCAACGACGGCCCCGGCAAGCGGATGGCCGCGCAGCTTCGATGAAAGTGCGAGCTGCTCGCGCAGCGCCGTCTCGGCAACCAGTTGAATGCGCCAATCAACGCTGAGAACGAGGCTATTGCCCGGCACCGGATCGACCGGGCCGAGCCGGCGCACGAGCCGTCCCTGCGCATTGACTTCGATCTGCTCGCCGCCCGATTGCCCGCGCAGATACGCGTCATACGTTTCTTCAAGCCCATCCTTGCCGATCACGTCGTTTGGCGTATAGCCTTTGCCGCGCAAGCGCGCATATTCGTCTTCGGTGATCGCGCCGACGTAGCCGAAGAAATGCGAGCCCAATTTGCGATAGGGGAAATCGCGAACGGGCTGTGCTTCGAGATCGAGCCCGGGCAATTGATCTTGCGCTTCGGCCAGACGTGCCATCTGCGAACTCGTGAGATCGCTTGCGAGCACGATCGGTCCGTAGGGTTCGTAGGTAACGACTTCGTCGAACGATTTATAGATGACGCCGCGATGGTGGAGCAGCCGTTTCCACAGTGCGGGTTCCGCGACGCCGAGTACGCGCGCGAGAACGTGCATCGTCGCGACCGGATCGCGGACGTCGGAGGGGATCATCGCGCACACGAATGACGGCCGGCTGCGCACGAGCACGACGCCGTGCCGATCGAGAATGCGGCCGCGCGGCGCGGCGACTGGGATGCGCCGGATTTGATTCGCACGCGCGGCAGCGGCGAATCTTGCGCCCTGCAAGACCTGTACTTGCGTGAGTCGCGCGACAAGTGCGACGAGCGCGCACACGATCACAAGCGCAAATGCGACGAGCCTCCAGGCTGTCTGCGGAAATGGGCGTGGCGCATCAGCGACGGTGTGCAGCGAGACCTCCGAGCGACGGCGCGATGGTTAGCCCGATGTAGGCAAGGAGTCCATCGAGTGCGCTTTGCCAAAGTGCGACATGCACGTACGTGAGCGCGAGGCGGTGTCCGCTAAGCGCCATCGCGAACGCGAAGACGGCAAAACGCGCGAAGGTCAAGGCAGCGATGCCGGGCACGAGGACGACCTTCGTATCGGCGAACCACGTGCCCGCGCAACGCCCGGCGAAGGCACCGGCGAAGCCGGTTGCCACGGTCCACCCGGCGTCTGTCGAACCGCCCAGCGCATCCTCGCAGGCCCCTGCGAACATCCCGAATGCGAGCCCATAGACAATGCCGCCGCGTAGCGCAAACCAGGTGACGACCAGCAGGACGAGCGACGGCGTCGCGCCACGAAACGCGATGAAGGGTGCAAAGCATGCTTGCACGCCGAGCGCTACGACGAGTGCGAGTGCGGCGACCCACCAGGTCGGCGGATCGGGCGAATACGCCGGTGCGGCCGTTTCGACCGGCTTATTGGCAAGCCAAAACGCGCGCGTTCGCGCAATCTCAGCTTCGCTGCGCTTCTTCACCGTAACGCACGTTTCATATGCTGCCCTGCGCGCGCGGAACGACTAAGACCCGCGAGAGTTGGCCGAAGGCGATGGCGGGCTCGACGAGTGCTGTTTGGTAGAGTGATCCTTCGGGGTGATCGATGCGCGTGATTCGCCCGATCGGGATGCCGGCGCGAAACGAACGTCCCGCGCCGGTTACGACCCGGTCACCGATTTTGAGCTTCGCGTCTTGGGAAACGAATTGAAGCCGTACGCGCAGATTGGTGCCCGTTGCGATGCCCCACCACCGCCCCCGCTGCACGACGGCGGGCACTTTGCTCGCGCCATCGGTGAGAAGCAGCACGGTACTCGTCGCGGGGGTTACGGCGACCACGCGACCGACGATGCCGGCTTGCGCGATCACGCCGTCATCGCGTGAGATGCCGGCCTGTGAGCCGCGATCGATGACGATCGTGCGCGAGAGATTTTCGGGATCGTAGCCGATCGTCGTGGCCGCGATGCCGCCCTCGCTTGCCGCGAGATGTGCAATTGCGCGCGCTTCCGGCGCCTGCGCGAGTGCCTCGCGAAGGCGGTCGTTCTCCGCTTGCAGGGCGTGCGCGCGCGAGCGCCACGCGGCATTGTCGGCATACAGATGCGGTGCGTCGCCGACGGTCGTACCCAGTGCGCGCACGCCGTTGCCGACCGCGGCGACCACCCGTTGCGCGTCGACCGCAGTCGACGTGACGCCGATCGCGATGAGACTGGGCTTACCGGTTTTGGCAGCGTCGAGTTGGACGAGAGCGATCACTGCGGCGACGATCACCGCGCCGATTACGGCGAATAGCTTTCTCTCATCCCGATACGTAAAGATTGGTACCACCTCGTGAACCGGTCCGCATGCGGTCGAACCCGTTCGAGTAGGGTCGGCGAGCCGAGAATTTCGCCGGCGCCGCGCGCGACGCACGTGAGCGCATCGGGCGCGACGATCGTCGGGACGTTCGTGCGCGCGCCGATTTCTGCTGCAAGACCGGGGATAAACGCGCCGCCGCCGGTGAGCGTGATGCCGCTCTCCACGAGATCGGCGGCAACGTCGGGCGGCGTCCGTTCTAAGATGAGCCCAACGGCGTGGAGAATGTGTTCGATGCCCTCTTCCATCGCTTCACCGACCAGCCACTCGCTCACTTCGCGCGTGCGCGGCGCAAGCGCATCGAGGTCGATGCCGTTTGCGATCGCCGCACGCGTCCTCGGCGCCCGGCCCGTGAAGCCCAGTTCGATCTTGAGACGCTCGGCGGTTTGTGCGCCGATGAGAAAGCGCTGCGCGCGTAATTTACGGATGATGGCGTTATCGAAGTAGTCACCGCCGAGTTGCAACGACGACATGCGAATGATGCCCGCCGTGCCCACGATCGCGATCTCGGTCGTGCCGCCACCGATGTTCACGATCATCTGTGCGCGAAGATCCATGACGTCGAGGCCCGCGCCGACGGCAGCCGCGAGGGCTTGCGGCACGTAGGTGGTGTAACGCGCCCCGGCGGCGCGAACGGCCTGCTCGACGGCTTTGCACTCGATATCGGTCGCGCAACCGGGGATGCATGCGACCAAGCGCGGCGCCAAACGTGGCCGGCTCGCTAACGCGCGGTCGACAAGCCTGGCAACCAGGGTTTGGGCCGCGCGGAAATCCGAGATCGTGCCGCGCTGCAGCGGGCGAACGACGCGGATGTGGCCGGGTGCGCGGCCCTCCATCTCTTTTGCCGCATGCCCGATGGCGATGATTTCATCGCTGCGCGTATTGTATGCGACGACCGAAGGTTCGCTGATCATCACGCCCGCGCCGCGTTCGTACACCATGGTATTCGCCGTCCCGAGATCGAGGCCGATCTCCGGGCTTAGGGTGGAGCGGACGCTTGCGAGCAGCGTACTCATCCGATGTCGCCTTTGAGACGGTATCCGAGCTCGGGAAGGCGGCGGACGAACGCGCCGAGCGGAAATCCCATAACCGTATAAAAATCGCCGTCGATGCGTTCGATCAGGGCTGCGCCGCGGCCCTGGATGCCGTAGGCACCGGCTTTGTCCATCGGTTCCCCGCTCGCGACATACGCGGCAACGTCGCCGGCTGACAATTCGGCAAAGGAAACGTGCGTCGAATGCGTTGCGGCAATGCGAGCGTTCGTTGCCGTATCGATGACGACATACGCGGTATGGACGAGATGAGCGCGTCCCGACAGCACGCGGAGCATGCGGCTTGCGTCGGCGCTATCGGCCGGTTTTCCGAACGCGACGCCGTCGACATCGACGACCGTGTCGGCCGCCACGATCACGCCTGCGGATTCGCGCGCGGCGACGGCATCGGCTTTCGCTCCGGCATACAACGACGCGAGTTCGCGAGGGCCATACCCGGGTAGCTCTCCTTCGTCGATAGCGCTGGGGACGACGCAGATCGCGAGACCCAGCGTTCGAAGTAACTCATAGCGCCGCGGCGACGCACTGGCGAGGACGACCGACCTTAATTCTCGCAATACACGACCGTTGCATCGAGTATAGAGAGCGCAACACCGTTTTGTATACTATCGTCGCTGCTATTGATAAAGTTTAGTATCCACAAGGACGTAGCCCGCGACGTGTCGGCCCCGCCGATCGCGATGCGTGTAATGCACGATGCCGCCGCGCGAATCGAAGATATATTCGCCCTTGACTTCGACGGCTTTGCCTTCCGCAAGTGGGATCGGTCCCGTGATATCGACGTTATCTTCCACGCGCACGGTGAGGCCGTGCCCGGCGGAACCGTTCAAATGCAGTAAGAACCCCTCGTGCGCACCGCTGGGTCCGACGCGTGTGCCGAGCATGCGAGCGACGCTGCCTATCGCGGTGACTTCGACATGTGAACGGCCGGCGCGCCAGGCGTCGTAGACGATGCCGTTACCGGCGCCTTCCCCGGCACCGGGGGAGCGGCATCCGGCAAGCAGTGCAACGAACGAACCGGCGACCCCCGTCGCACGTAGCGCAGCGGCCCAGCTAGGCATCGACGTCGTCACGCAGGACATCGCCGGGAAGCTGGCGTCGCACCGCTAGGCTGGGCGAGCCCGCGCCGGCAAAGACGACGGCGGGCCTTGGAAACCGATTGTAATTGCTCGCCATACTGAACGTGTACGCCCCAGTCGTGGCTAGTGCGAGAAGATCGCCCGTTCGAAGGTCGTCCGGCAAGTCCGCAGTGGCAAGCAGATCGTTCTCGCACGACCGGCCGCAGACGGCGGTTTCCGCAAGCGGTGCCGGCGAGGGCCGACCGGCTAGCGTCACATGATGGTAGGCGCCGTAGAGCGCGGGACGCGGATTGTCGGCCATTCCGCCGTCGACGATGGCGAAGCGTCGCCCGCCGTGTCGCTTGACCGCAACGACGCGGTAAAGCGACGTACCGGCAGCGGCAACCAGGCTACGACCGGGTTCGATGCCGAGGTGCGGGACGGGGATACCGCGCCGCATGCAAAGCTTCGCAAGCCCTGCGGAGAGCTGGCGCAGCACGCTGCCCGTATCGATCCGCTCGCCGCCGGGTCGGGAGTCGACGCCGAAGCCGCCGCCGACGATGACTTCCACGACCGGTGCACCACGGGTGCGCGCTCGCTCGTAGGCGTCAAGCACGAGCGGTAAGCTCGCGAGATAGGGTTCGCCGTCGAAGATCTGCGAGCCGAGGTGACTATGCATGCCGTGCAGGACGACGCCCGGGATGCCGAGCGTCGTTGCGATCGCGCTATCGAGCTCGCCCGGTGCGAACCCAAATTTCGACGCTTCGCCGCCGGTGCGAACGTAGGCGTGCGTGCCGGCTTCGATGCCGGTGTTGACGCGCAAGAGCACGCGCAGCGGCGGACCGGCGCGGACGTCCGCTTCGGCGCTGAGCTCTCCAAGGCGGCGCAGTTCGTCGTGATGGTCGACCACGATGCGCGCGACGCGGCCAGCGCATGCGGCGCGAAGCTCGTCGTCGGTCTTCCCGCACCCATGCAGGACCATCCGTTCGGGGGAGAGGCCGCCCGCTTCACCTGTCAACAGTTCGCCGAGCGAACAGACGTCAAGGCCGAGGTTGCTCGCCGCGATGCGCCGCGCCAGCGCGATGACCAAGAGCGCTTTTCCGGCGTAGCACACGTCGATCCCGAACTCGGCGCAGGCGCGCTCGTAGCGCGCAATGGTTCCGTCGAGGATAGCGGTGTCGATGACCAGCAGCGGTGTACCGTACGTGGCGGCAAGGTCCGTCGCGGCGACGCCACCGATCACGAGTGCCGAGGCCGCTGCACTCGGAGCCGTCACCGTATGCCGTGCGCATCGGCGCGGTAGAAGTCGTGCTCCGTGATATAGCGATAGACGGCTTCGGGCAGCAGATAACGCACGCTGCCGCCGCGGGCGAGCTGCCGTCGGATGAGGGTCGCCGAGCCGTTGAGTGCGGGAAGATCGAGCACGTGCATCTTCGCACGTTCGGGCGGCGACAGGGTCGCGAGCATGCGATCGACGCGTTCGGGCGCACGTTCGGCGCGCGGTGCGATCGCGAAGGCATCCACATTGGCGAGCACGATATCGAAACGCTGCCAGGGCGAATCGACGAGCGAATCGCCGCCAACGACGAAGGTGAGTTCGTCGTCACGGTATTTTTCGCGAACGCGCGGCATGAGGTCGGCGCTATAGCCCGATGCCGCGTCGCCGAGATCGATTTCGTCGAGCGCGAAATACGGATTAGCGGCGAGCGCGCCACGCAGCATCGCGAGGCGTTGTTCGATCGTCGCGATCGGAGGGATGCGGTAGTGCGTGCCGCGCGTCGGTAAGAAGATCATCCGGGCAAGCCCGAGTTCGACGCGCGCCGCCTCGGCGACGAAAAGATGGGCGTTGTGAACCGGATCGAAGGTTCCTCCGAAGAGCCCTAGCTTCACGGTGCGGTCGTTTGGGCGCTACGGTGCGCGGTCTTGGAGCGGGGCTCGTGGGCGTGTGCGCCGGCGCGGTAGCCGACGTAGAACGAGATCGCGACCAGCAAGACGAGCGCAAGGAAGAAGCCGGAATAGAATTTCGTGGTGGCGGTCACGCGCGTATGCGGTCTCCCTGATTCACCGGTTCACCGGTTCACCCGGTTCACCCGGTTCACTCGGTTAGGAATAATCGAACTCGAATTGCGCTATGCGGACGGTATCGCCCTCGCGCGCGCCCATTTCTTGGAGCCGTGTATCGACCCCCATCTTCGCGAGCACGCGTTCGAAGTGCGCGAGCCCTTCGTCGCTATCGAAATCCGTCATCGCGGCGAGGCGTTCGATCCGATCGCCGGAAACGACGTACGTGCCGTCGGTTTCGAGTTCGATCGTGAACGCTTCTTGCGGCGTGAGGATGAAGCGCGGCGCATCCGGCGCGACGACATCGGGCAACGGCATCGCGGCGATCGTCTGGTACGCCGCGAAGAGCAACTCGCGGACACCTTCGCCGGTCGCCGACGAGATGCCGCGCAGGCCTTCGATCCGCCCGTGCAGGTCGATGAAACGCTGTCGTGCTTCGGGCAGGTCGAGTTTGGTTACGACGCACAGGATCGGCCGTTCCAGCAAACGCGGATTCCAAAGGCGCAGCTCGTTTTCGATCGTCGCTTTGTCGGCGAGGATCTCGTCTGTCTCACGCGAGCCGTCCATGAGATGCATCAAAACGCGCGTGCGCTCGATGTGGCGCAGGAACGTGTCGCCGAGTCCCGTCCCGTGGTGCGCGCCTTCGATCAGGCCCGGCACGTCGACCATGACGAACGACTCTTCGGAGCCTAGGCGAACGACGCCGAGTTGCGGTTCGAGCGTCGTGAACGGGTAGTCGGCGATCTTGGGGCGCGCGGCGGACGACACCGACAGGAGCGTCGATTTGCCGGCGTTCGGCAAGCCGACGAGGCCGCAATCGGCGATCAGCTTCAGCTCGAGCCGCAAGGTACACGTCTGGGCGGGCTCGCCCTTTTCGGCGAAGCGCGGCGCCTGCCGGGTGCTCGTGGCGTAATTCTGATTGCCGAGCCCGCCGCGGCCGCCGCGCGCGACCACGATACGCTGCCCCGGTTGCGATAGATCGGCGATCACGAGCTCGCGGCCGTCTTCGATGCGATTGACGAGCGTTCCGACGGGCACGGGCACCACGAGATCGTCCATGCTTCGGCCCGATTTATTGGAGGTCGAGCCCGGCTTGCCGGCGTCGGCGGCGAAGCTCTTCCTATAACGGAATTCGATAAGCGTCGAAAGCTCGGGCGAGGCTTCGAGGATCACGTCGCCGCCGCGGCCGCCGTCGCCGCCGGCCGGGCCGCCTTTGGGTACGTATTTCTCGCGCCGCCAGGCGATGATACCGTCGCCGCCCCGTCCGCCGCTGACGGCGATCGTCACCTCGTCGATAAACTGCATCAGCGGCCGGGCCGCCCCGCGGAAAAACAAAAGAGCCCGAAGGCTCTTAGCGACATTGTGGCGTGTCGGTTATGCTTCGGCGACGACGTTGACGTGCTTGCGATTGCGTTTCTCCGAGAACGACACGGTCCCCGTAACGAGAGCGAAAAGCGTATCGTCTTTGCCGATGCCGACGCCGAGGCCGGGGTAAAACTTCGTGCCGCGCTGACGAACGAGGATATTGCCCGCGAGGACGAGTTCGCCGCCATAGCGCTTGATTCCGAGGCGCTGCGCATTGGAGTCGCGACCGTTGCGGGTCGAGCCGGCGCCTTTTTTGGAGGCGAAGAGTTGGAGATCGAACGTGAACATAGCGCGCCCGAGTATATCAGGGCGGCGTCGCCCGTGCAACGGGCAGGCTTCCCCTGCGGCTCCGTCATACGCTTCGATGGCTTTGAGGGCGGTCGCTCGCCCCATGCGAAGGTGGAGCTTCGCACGCGAGGGTGCGCAGGCGCGCGCCGGATCGATTCGGGCGCGTCGAGCCCCCGAGGGCGGTCGCGGCGCACGGCGCGGAGAGAGGCCGGCGCGGATGCCGGCCTAGAGCGAGCCGCGTCCTGGTAACGGAGTAGAAAGTGGAAAAGAAACGGGTCGTCATTACGGGGATGGGCGCGGTCACGCCGCTCGGCAACACTCGCGATGAGTTTTGGCGTCGGTTGATCGCAGGCGAGAGCGGCGTCGCGAAGGTGACGGCCTTCGACGCCGTGGCGGCCGGGCTCAAAGCGCAGATCGCAGCCGAAGTGAAGAATTTCGATCCCGACGCACTGATCGGACGCCGGGATGCGCGGCGTATGGATCGTTACGCACAGTTTGCGTCCGTGGCCGCCGTCGAAGCGATCGCCGACGCGACGTTTCCCGATGATCCGGATCTGCGCGCCGAGACCGGCGTCGTCGTTGCGAGCGGAATCGGCGGGATCATCACGATTCAGGATAACGTTACCAAAGCGCGCGCGATCGGCACGGCTGGGCGGATCACGCCATTCTTCATACCGATGCTCATGAGCAACGCCGCGCCCGCGCAGATTTCGATGAAGCACGGCTTCCGCGGCCCGATGTACGCGGTCTCGAGCGCGTGTGCGAGTTCGAACGACGCGTTCGGCGTCGCGTACGACATGATTCTGCACGGCAAAGCGCGCGCGATGATCACGGGCGGTTCGGAGGCGACGATCACCGATTGCGCGATGGGCGGCTTCGATTCGATGAAGGCGCTCTCGACGCGCAACGACGAGCCGACGCGCGCCAGCCGGCCGTTCGATCGCGATCGCGACGGTTTCGTGCTCGCCGAAGGCGCCGCGATTTTCGTCCTCGAGGAACTCGAACTCGCGCTATCGCGCGGCGCACGCATCTATGCGGAGCTCTTGGGTTACGGGCAATCGGCCGACGCCTACGATCTCGTTGCGGTGGATCCCAATGGCAGTGGCGTCGAGCTCGCGCTGCGGCGCTCGTTTTTGTGCTCCGGCATCACGGCCGGTGACGTCGATTACGTCAACGCGCACGCGACCTCGACGCCGATCGGTGATCCTGCGGAAGCGCAGGCGCTCGAGCGAGTGATCGGCGCGAACGGCCACGCTTTTGCGGTCAGTTCGACCAAGAGCATGCACGGCCACGCGCTGGGCGCCGCAGGCGCGCTCGAAGGTGTTGCGACGACGCTCGCGATCTACAACGGCATCATCCCGCCGACGATCAATTACGAGCATCCTGATCCCGCCTGCGCGCTCGACGTCGTGCCCAACGTCGCACGCAAAGCCAACGTCGATATCGCCCTATCGAGCTCGTTCGGCTTCGGCGGCCATAATAGCGTCGTCGTGTTCGGAAAGTATACGGCTTAAGCGATGGCCGGGGAGGCGCGCCGTCAGCGCATCCGCAGCCTGATGGCGCTCGCCGGCGCGCGCGACGCCGACGTGCACGCCTTCGACGCCGCGTTTTTCCATGAGAGCGCGGTCAAAGAGAAGCTCGCGCCGCAATCCAACGAGCGCCTTGAATTTCTCGGCGACGCCGTGCTCGGCTTCTCCGTCGCGCGCTCGCTCTACGACCGTTACGGCGATGCCGCCGAAGGGGAACTGGCGCTGCGCAAATCGTCGCTGGTTTCCGATGCCGCACTTGCGGCAACCGCCGAGCGCCTCGGTTTCGAAGCGCTGCTGCTCCTGGGCGCCGGACACGCGAGCGAATCGGCCGCGCGGCGTCGTTCCGCGCTTGCCGACGCATTCGAAGCCTTCCTGGCCGTGCTCCAGCGTACGTGCGGGAGCGACGTTGTCGACGCGTTTCTCATGCGCGAACACATCGCGCCGCGCGAAGCGCTCGGCACGGTCATCGACGATCCGAAAACGATCCTGCAAGAGTGGACGCAGCGCCATTTCAAAATCGTGCCCGACTACATCGATCGCTTCGATGGGCCCGCGCACGAACGGACATTCTACGCCGAAGTCGTCGTCGACGGAGATCTGCACGCCGCGGGCAGCGGTCCCTCGAAGCGCGCCGCGCAGCGTGCCGCCGCAGCCGGCGCGCTCATTCGCTTGGCCGAGCGTCACGACGATGTCGCGCCCAAGGCATTGACCATCGCCAAAGACCACGTCGTCGCGCCGGCTGGAGAGAAACCGAAAAAGACGCGTGTGCGGCGCCGTCCCGGGGTCGGGGAAGCCGCGCGCGGCAACGTGTCGAAGCGCCCTCACGCGTGAAATTACAGTCGCTCCGCCTCTTCGGCTTCAAAACGTTCGCCGAAGCGACGGGTCTTGCGTTCGAGCCGGGGATCACGGCGCTCGTCGGTCCCAACGGTGCGGGAAAATCGAATCTCGTCGATGCGATCCGTTGGGTGCTCGGCGAGCAGAGTTCGAAATCGCTGCGCTCGACGAAGATGGAAGACGTTATTTTCGCGGGCAACGACCGGCGCAAACCGCTCGGTATGGCCGAGGTCGTGCTCACGTTCGATAACAGCGACGGCGTGATGAAAGTCGACGCGCGCGAAGTGCAGATCACGCGCCGCGCGTATCGCGCGGGCGAGAGCGAATTCTTCATCAACCGTCAGAGCGTGCGTCTGCGTGACGTGATCGAACTCTTGATGGGCACGGGTTTGGGTCCGGGCTCGTACGCGATCGTCTCGCAGGGCCAAATCGACGCGATCCTTGCCGCGAAGCCCACGGATCGGCGCGGTCTTTTCGAGGAAACCGCCGGCATCAACAAGTTTCTCGCGCGCAAGAACGAATCGCTGCGCCGCCTCGAAGCGACCGAAGCCAACGGCATCCGCACGAACGATCTGTTGCAAGAGATCATGGCGCGTGTTCCGGAACTGGAAACACAAGCCCGCCGTGCGCGTCGCTTCCGGAAAGCCGCGGAACGCCTGCGCGATCTCGAGATCCTCTCGTACCTGCGCGCGAGCGCGTCCCGCCGCGCCGAACGCGAGCGATTGCAGGTCGAGCTCCAAGGTCTCGAAGTCGAGCGCACGGCCGCGGCTGCGAAAGCCGCGACGGTCGATGCCGAGCTCGCGACGTTGCGCACGCAGCTCTACCGGCGCGAACGTGCACTCGAGGCGCTGCGCGTCGAAGCGACGCAGGCGCGCGCCGAGGTCGCGGAACTCGAATCGCAGCGCGCGGCGATGAACGCCCGGCGCGAAGCGCTCGCCGCGCAATCGTCGCAGATCACGGACGATCGCGAACGAGCCGAAGCCGAAGCGGCGGAGCTCCGGGCGGTGGTCGATGCGCTCGACGCCGAGATCGCTCCGCTGGGCGCCGAGCGCGAACGTCACCGGGCCCGCGAGCAGCGCGCACGAGAGGCGCTTCTCGTCGCGCGGGCGGCGCTCGACCGCATCTTTGCGGCGCTGCGCGAAACCGAAGCCGCCGCGGCGGCCGATGCAACGAGCGACGCGGAGCGTCGTGCCCAACTCGCCGCAACGCGTGCCGAATACGAACGCGTCGAACGTGACGCCTTCGCGTTGCGCGATGAAGCCGCAACGACGAGCGAGCGCGTCGCCGCGCAAGCGCACGATGCCGCGCACGCGCGCGCGCAACTCGCCGACCTCGATGCTCGTGCAACTGCGGCAAGCGTCGCCGCCGCGAGCGCCGATCTCCGCGTCGCGCGCGCCCAACGGGCATTTGTCGACGGGCAAGCCGCGTATCGCGCGGCGACGAGCGAACTTGCGAGCACGGAAGCGCGGCTTCACACGATCGAAGAACTCGAGGCCAATCTCGAGGGCCATGTGCCGGGGACGCGCGCCGTGCTCGAAGCACACAAGCGCGGCGAGTTCGGCGGCATCCACGGCGTCGTCTCCAATCTCATTCGCGTCGACGAACCGTACGCGCGCGCGCTCGACGTCGCGTTCGGCGGCGCTCTCTCCAATATCGTCACGGAAACGGCCGAGGATGCCGAACGGGCCATCGCGTATCTGCGCGCGCGCGAGATGGGGCGCGCGACGTTTCTGCCGCTCGATACGCTCGCCGCACGCGCGGGTCGCGCTCCGAGTGACGTCCCGCCAGGACGCGGCGTCGTCGGCTACGCACACGCGCTGGTCGAGCCGGCGAAGCCGCTCTACGCGGGGATCGTCGCGTTTCTGATCGGACGGATTCTTGTCGTCGAGTCGCTCGAGGTCGCCGTCCGACTCGTGCGCGGGGAAGGATTCCGCGACGCGATCGTGACGCTCGACGGCGACGAGATTCGCGGCGGCGGCGCGATAACGGGCGGCCGCTATAAACGCGAGCGCTCGATCTTATCGCGACGCGCGCAGGCGCGAACGCTTTCGCAAGCGCTGCCGGCATTGCGCGCACGGCTGCTGGAAACGCAGGCGGCGTCGGTGACGGCGAGTGAAGAGAATACACTTGCGGCCCGCGATCGCGACGACGCCCAACGCGTCGCGGGCGAACTCGCCGTTGCGTTGCGCGATGCGCACGCCCGCGTCGAAACGCTCGATGCCGAACGCGGGCGGCTCGAAAGCGAGATCGCGGCGATGCTCGCGCGTGCGCTCGAGCGCGACGCCGAGAGCGCCGACGTTCGCGAGCGCCTGGCGTTTCTGGATCGTCCGGCTGTCGATCCGGCGACGACACTTGCCGAACGTGCGCGCTTGGAATCGTCGCTTGGCGAGGCGCGTGAGACGATCGCGCGCGCCCAAGATGCCGAACGCGCGATCGCCGCGGAGATCGCGAGTGCCCGCGAAACGGTGGCAACGCTCGTGGCACGACGCGACGGCGCGCGCGCGCGATTGGGCCTGCTCGATGCCGATCGCGAGCGCGCCGCGGGTGCGCGTCAGTCGCTCGGCGCCGAACTGACGAGCCTCGGCGAGCGGCTCAGCGCCGGCGATGCGGTCCTGTTACACGCGCGCGAAGGTGCCGACGCCGTCGATGCGCGCGATGCCGCCGCCCGCCGCGAGCGCGACGCCGCGCTTACGCAGGGCCACGCTCTCGAATCCGAAGTACGTCTCGCCCAAGATGCGCAACGCGAAACGAGCGCGTCAAGTGAAGGCGGGCGCATGCGCGTCGCCGCGATTGACGCCGAACTCGGTATGCTCACCGCGCAATTCGCGCAGAATCCCGCGACGGCGGCGCAATGCGACGACGTCGAAGCGCGCTATGCGAACGAACTGAGCGATTTCGCCGCCGAGATCGGGCGCCTGCGCGACGAACTCGCTCGGCTTGCAAACGTCAATCTCAATGCTGAAGCCGAGATCGAAGAACTCGCCGAGCGCGAGCGCTTCCTACGCGAGCAGCTCGACGACCTCGCGCGCGCGCGCGAAACACTGCTCGCCTCGATCGCGCAAATCGAAGCGCAGTCGCAAGAGCAGTTCAATGCGATGTTCGCACTGGTCAAAGCGGCTTTCGAAGACGTGTACGGCCAACTCTTCCCCGGGGGTCAGGCGAAGATGTGGCAGACCGATCCGCAGAAGCTCGCCGAAACCGGCATCGAAATCGCCGTGCAGCCGCCGGGCAAGAAGATGATGGCCCTTGCGACGCTTTCCGGCGGCGAACGCGCGATGGCGGCGTCGGCACTCATCTTCGCACTGATCCGCGTGAAGCCGTCGCCGTTCTATCTTCTGGACGAAGTCGATGCGGCGCTCGACGATGCAAATGTCGAACGCTTCTCGCAACTCGTGCGCGATGTCGGCACGAGCGCGCAGCTGCTCATCGTCACGCACAACAAGAAGACGATGGAACTCGCGCAGCGCATGTATGGCGTGACGATGGCCGAGCCTGGAATCTCGTCGGTTATTTCCACCGACCTTACGCCGGCGGTCGTCGAACACGCCGCCGAGGAGTCGCTCCTTGCCGGTTAACGCAGCGGCGCTCTTCTCGGTGTACGATCGCACGGGCGTCGTTGAACTCGCGCGCGAACTTTCGCTGCGCGGGATGCCGATCTATGCGACCGGCGGCACGCGCGCGCATCTGGTCGCCCATGGCGTTCCCGCGCTCGACGTCGGCGAGCTCACCGGGTTTCCGTCGCTGTTCGACGGCCGCGTGAAAACGTTGCATCCGCGCGTTTTCGGCGGGATCCTCGCCGACCGCGAGAATCCAGCCCACCTCGCCGAAGCGCGCGAGCACGGTGTTCCGGCGATCGCGGTCGTCGTTGTCAACCTGTATCCGTTCGAAGCGACCGTGGCCCGCGACGGAGCGACGCTCGAAGAGGCGATCGAGCAGATCGATATCGGCGGCGTCGCGTTGATTCGTGCGGCTGCGAAGAATTTTGAACACGTGACCGTGCTGGTCGACCCCGATCAATACGACGTCGTCAAGCAAGGCGACCCGAGCGCCGTCGATGCCGCGACGCGACGACGTCTAGCGACGCGGGCGTTCGAGCGGACGGCGGAATACGATTCCTCGATCGCGCGCTATCTGGAAGCGGGTCTGCTCGCGCGCGAATTGCCCGGTTCGCTTGCGCTGACGATCCCGCTCGCCACGCCGCTGCGGTACGGGGAGAACCCGCAGTCGCGCGCGGCATTCTATCTCGCGCGCACCGAAGCGCTTCCGGAGCAGCTCGGCGGCAAGGCGCTTTCGTATAACAATTTGCTCGATCTCGACGCGACGTTGCGGCTGCTCGTGCGCGCCGTTCCCGACGCGCAGACGGGCGTCGTGCGCGCCGCGATCGTCAAGCACACGGTCCCGTGCGGCGTGGCGGAGCGCGCGCAACCGTGCGACGCCGTTGCGGCGGCGCTCGGGGCCGATCCCGTCTCGGCGTTCGGCGGTATCATCGCGCTCGACGGAAACGTCGATCTCGCGACTGCGGAAACGCTCGTCGCATTTTTCCTGGAGATCGTCGCCGCTCCGTCGTTCGACGACGACGCCCTGGCCCGGTTGCGGCGCAAAAAGAACTTGCGCATCATCCGCTACGATGGGCGTCTACCCGAACGGTTGGCGCGCGAGTTACGCGTTCGCAGCGCGCTCGGCGGCGTGCTCGCGGAGGACGACGATCCCGGAGCCGCGCCGGAACGGTGGCGGGTCGTTTCCAAGCGCGAGCCGACGTCGCAGGAGTGGCGCGATTTGCGCTTCGCTTGGGATGTCGTACGGCATGTGAAGTCCAATGGCGTCGTCGTTGCGCGCGACGGTATCACGCGCGGCATTTGCGCGGGTCAGACCAATCGCGTGAGTGCCGTCCGCATTGCGGCCGAGCGCGCGGCCGACTTCGCGGCGGGCGCCGCCTGCGCGAGCGACGGTTTTTTCCCATTCGCCGATGGCTTGGAGGCGGCCGCCGACGCGGGTTGCCGTGCCGTCATCGCGCCGGAAGGCTCGATTCGCGACGGCGAAGTGATCGCGGCGGCCGAGGCGCGAGATATCGCACTCGTCTTTTCAACGCACCGTTACTTCTTGCATTAACGCGGCGTGGGCGCTCCCCTTGCGTTACTTCGCGCCCCAGTACGCGTTCTGCGCGGCGTTGGCGTCGGCGGCCGCGTCGAGCACCAGCGCGACTTGCTCGGCGCGCGGCTGCGCGCCCAGTGACGCGCGGAGCGAACGCCAAGCGGCCAGCACCTTGACGACATAGCGCGGCGTCTGGCCGTGACGCGGGACGCCGTACCGGCGAACCGCGTTTGGTCCCGCATTGTAGCTCGCAATCGCTTGGTGCATCGCGTTTCGCGACGACTTGAAGAGCCCTAGCAATTGATGCAGGTAGTTCGTCACGCCGCGCAGGTTGCTCCGCGGCGAGCGCGGGTCGATACCCAAGTCGCGTGCCGTCCCGGGTAAAAATTGACCGAGCCCGCGGGCGCCGCTCGATGAGACGGCACGGGTGTTCCAATGCGATTCAACGGTGACGACGGCCATGACCAGGTTCGGATCGACGCCCAAACGATGCGCATTCCAAAGCAGCGCACGAGCATACATGCGGCTCGCTTGCTCTCGGACGCGTGGGTTGATCGAGCGAATGGCATCGGCGTAGGCGGGCTCAGCGACGTTCGCGGGGTCGGTCGTCTGCGCGGCGCACGGAGCCGTGGCAGCGAGGGCGATGACCAAAGCAAACGCTGCTCGAATCCATCGGGCGGTGCAGGGCATGGGCGTCGGCTTCGCAGTGCGCAACCACGTCCCTTTCAAACGCGAGCGGCGCAGGCTGCGCCGGGCCCGAGTCTATGGGAGTCTCGTGCTGCGTGACGTCGACGAGTTGGGACGCGACTCGTGGACCGTCGTGGGGGGTGCCTCCGTGCGCGTCTCCGCATGAGCTCCCGAGCCGAGCGCCGGAGCAACCGTCTCGGGACGTTGCCCGAAGCGGTCCCTCGGTGAAGCAGGACGCACGATCTCGACCGGATGCTCGCGTGTGACGGGTGCGCTCATGCCGGGATGAACGACGACGGGAGCCGTGGTGATCCAATCGATCGGCACGGGCCGCACGACGGGATGCGTCAGGTACGGCCGCGTGAGGTCGGGTCGCACGAGAACCGGCGGCGTTGCGCTCGTGGCCGCGCGAATTGCGGCCTGCTGAACCGCGAATGGCCGCGTTTGGACCTGCGGCGGCGCGAAATGCTCGAAGTGTTGCGCGACGTCGGCGTTGGCTGAAATCGCGCCGGGCCGCTCCGCGTATCGCAGGTTACTGGCCGTCGGCACGATCGGCACGACGCCGTGGACGGTGAGCGCCTTGACGAGCGCCGCGCGAGCGACGTTCGTGACCTGCGCGAAATTGCCGTCGGCAAAGGCGCGACGTTGGACCGCGACCGCGCCGCCCGGGGCCGTGCTGTTGTGATAGATCGTGAACACGTTTCCGTTCTGCGCCGTCGCGGGCGCGGGATTGATGACGGTCACATTCGTCACGTTGGTGATATTGTTCACGACCGTCGTATTTCGATAACCGCCGTACCAAGGGCTGAAAGCTTCGTACGGTGCGAGCGGGATCCAACCGATATTGCCGTAGCCTAAACGTGCTCCACCGCCGCCGAATGAGAAGAACGCGACGCTGGCCGGACGGTACAAGAAGGGCTGCTCGAGCGCGTAGGCACCGGGATACCAGCACCAGCCCGAACCCGCTGCGTAAAACCAATTTCCGTAGTGATACGGCGCCCAGCCCCACGGTTCAGCGGCGACCCACGTCCAGCCGTAGTACGGCTCCCAGACGAAGCGACCGTCATGATACGGCGCCCATGACGATCGCTCGTAGGGCGACCACACGCGTCCATAGCGCGCATTGTCGATCCAGCGTCCGTAGACGTCGAGGTCGTCCGAGCCCGCCATGGCGTCATCGGCGTATGCATCGTCGTTCGCGTGAGCGGAGGCCAGGTCGCGTTCGTCGTTCCAGCGATCGAAGTCATCATCGGCTGCGGCCACGGTGGTGCGCAGCGATGGATCGCCCAAAACGCCTATTGCGAGTGTCGCGCCCGCTTCGAGATGCGCCGTTCGCGCGTCCGTCACGACATCGGCGCGGCCGCTGCGAACGGTGACGCTCGTGACGCCATCGCTTGCCACGCCGACGCGATAACGGCCACTCTCAGTCGGCCGGATCGTCGCCTGGGGGGTCTCGATTTCGGGATGGGCCCGAAGGCTACGAGCGATCCGGACTTCAACCGTTCCAGCAGCCAGCTGGACGCGATGATGCTGGCCGTCGAGTGCGACGAAGCGTAGCTTCGTCTCTCGTGCCACGCGCACGGCGGTCGCGAAACCGAATTGCACTTCGGCTCGCGCGTCGTCGTGCGTCGCGAGGTAATCTCCAACGCTCAGTGGAGCGTTCATCGTGGCGCGGACGGTATCACCCGAATCGGCCCGCTTGACGTCGACCGTGCCATGCACGACACTGATGCGTGCGACGTCGGGCTGCTCCGTCGCCGCCCGTGCGCCGGAGCCGGTAAACGCCGTCAGCCCAACGGCCAACGTCAGCACCGAAAAACCGATGCGCAAATGTTTCATGGACGCGACCTCGCTTGGACCTCTGGCGTATCTCTTATAACGCCGTACGCCGGGAAAGAGTTCGACCGCGTGGGCGAGGTAACGTCGCGGCGGGTTGGAAGCGAGCGAGTCATGGCACGCTTTTTGCACACCTCGATCTTCGTTAACGACATGGCCGCTTCGCTCGAGTTCTACACGCAGAAGCTCGGTTTGAAGCTGCTGGACGGTCCGCTGCATTTCCCCGGCAATGCCGACATGGCATTTGTCGGCGCGGATTGGAACGCGTACGTCGAGCTCGTGTACGATCTCGAAGCGCATCCGCCGTACGAGCTCGGCAACCGTTACGAGCATCTCGCGCTCGAAATCGAGGGCGATCTCCAGGCGTTCGTCGCGAATCTGGGTGCGAAGGGCGTCAAGGTGCTCCAAGCGCCCAAAAAGTCTCCCGGCGGCGCCCGTTGGATCGCGTTCGTGGAAGATCCCAACGGCATCCCCGTGGAGTTGCTCGAGCCGCGCAGCAGCGCCGCTGCCTAGACGCGCGTGAGTTCTGTTACGAGGATCCGTCCATTATGTATCCGTCACCCGGAGGGCAGTGCGAGCGAAAAGCTATTGCATATAAGATACACGTAAAAAAATGAGGACGGCCAGCGGGAGATCGCCCGAGAGCTTCATCAACACAGCCTCCCTCGTCATAACACGGATCAATCGTCGTTCACGCGGCACATGACCGTTTACCGCGTGACGTTCGACGAAACGCAGAGCGAGGTGAAGCTGCTCGCGGCGGTAACGATCTATCGCACGGCACTCGACGGCGGGGTGACATCGCTCGTTGCGACGGGCGCTATCACGACGTGATCTTGCGAGATGCGATGGGCAGCTTACGGTTTGCGAGCCGCGAACTGCGGCTCGAGACGCGAAATCTGGGCATCGGTACGCACTACCCGCTGTGAACGGGCAGCCGATGTGATCGAGTCGTCTTCTCCGCCGCGGCCTACACCGGCCGGCATGCATGTCTCCGTCGATGCGAAGGGCGAGACGTTCGATTTCGACTGCGCGCCGGGCGAACGGATCTTGCACGCCGGCCTGCGCCTGGGAATCGCGCTTCCGTACGAATATGCCAGCGGGACGTGTGGGCACGTGTAAAGCATCCCTCGTTCGGGCCAAACGGATTCGAGCTGGCAGGATGGCCCGGGCCGCAAGTATCTCAAGCCCCGAGCGCGCCGAGATCCTCATGTGCCAAAGCATCGCGCGCACGTTCTAGAGCGGCACCCATATTCATTACCCCTGCTCCGTCTTGGAGGGGATTCTTCCATGCGGCAAGCAAGTGCTTACCGTGGACTTCGCCTTTTGCACTGCTCGCCAAGACGATCGCGCAGCGCAGCGTTCCCGGACGCTTTGAAGCCCGTGGCGCAGTCCGCCGAACATCATGCTAATGTGCGCGCGAACGACGAGGGCGCGATGCTCCGTCAGCCGAGCATCATCGGACAATTGTCTCCCGGTGACCGCGAGCGCGTGATGACCGTTGCGCGCCATCATCGATTCGCAGCCGGAGAGGTGATCTTCCGCCAGGGCGACCCGCACGGGCGGATCCATATCATCGAAAAAGGGCTCGTGCGAGCCTATTACTGCTCGCTTGCAGGCGACGAAATCACGCTCGCCTATTGGCTGCCGGGCGACTTGCTCGGAGCGCCGCAAGTATTCGGCGGCGGCTGCTATGCGTGGTCGTGTCGCGCGATGCGCAACACCGACACGGTCGGCGTGAATGGATCCGACCTTCGAGAACTCGTGCAAGAAATTCCGGCGCTCGCGCTCGGGATCATCGAGGCGCTGAGCTTCAAGGTGCAATGGCTTTCGGGTTTCGTACAGCGATTGGGGACGCAGGGCGTGAGCGAACGCCTCGCCAGCCTTCTCGGAACACTCGGCAAACTGCATGGAGTCGTCATCGACGGCGGTGCGGTCGCGATCGTGACGCCCTTCACGCATGAAGATCTCGCCACGATGGTTGGCGCTTCAAGGCCGTGGATAACGGCAGCGCTCGCGCGGTTTCAAGAACAAGGGATCATTCGGACCGGGAAACGCAAGCTCGTGATTCTGCGTCCCGATCTGCTCGCGGAAGCCGCAATGGAACATCGCCCCGTCGCTCGACGACATCGGCTCGCGCCGGGGGTTCCGCTTACCGGACAGGCACTTCCTTAAAGCGTCAAAGCGTCGCTCGGGTCCGCGCTTCGAACGTGGGGACGACTTCTCGATCGTTGATCTCTTCGAGGCTGCGGCCTTTCGTTTCCGTTCCGAGCCAGAGCGTTACGACAATCCCCACTACCGCGAAGCTGCCGTGAACGAGAAAGGCGCCGCGCAGACCGTACGCGGACACCGCCGCAATCCAGATGAAACTCGAAGCGACCGCACCGAGGCGGCTGACGAGCGTCGCCATGCCGTGTCCGCTCGCGCGCAAGCGTGTCGGGAAGAGCTCCGGGATGTAGGACGCCCAGAGCGTACCGGCCCCGAATGTCTGGAAGAACTGAAACGCCGCCAAGAGCATCAGGCCTTCGTAGAACGTCGGCGGGTAGACGATCGAGAGCAGCACTAAGATCGTGGCCATCCCTGCGAACGACACGAGCAGACACGTTTTTCGCCCGATCTTGTCGACCAGTGCCACGTTTGAATACGAGCCGATGATCGCCCAGAGGAAATAGAAGGCGCTTCCGAGCGCGAGCTGCACCGGGCTCGTGTATCCGCCGAGGTTCTTCAGCAGGACCGGACCGTAGATCGTTACCGCGTAGAACGCGAGCGTGTAGCATGCGAAGAAGCTCGATGTGAACACCGTTGAGCGAACGATTTCTCGCGAGAACAGATCGCTGAATTTCGGTCGCGAGTCGTGAGCCGGGCCGCCGATGCCCGCGCTGTACGCCTGCAGCTGGTCGAGTGTAAATAACGGATTGGAACGCTGGATGACCTTAAGTGCTTTCTCCGTCTGACCGTGGGCGAGATACCACCGCGGAGATTCGGGCAAACCGGCGCGCAGCCACAAGGCCGCGATCGCCGGGAGCGTCCCGAACGCGAGAACGTAGCGCCACGAATCGGCCGGAGGCAGAAACGTGTAGAACGCGGCACCCACGAGCATCGCGCAAAACGCTCCGACCCACCAGAACGAACCGACCCACGAACTCAGCTTTCCTCGCACGGCCTTCGGAGCGAACTCCGAGATGTACGAGGCACTGAGCGGAAAGTCTCCGCCCAGACCCATCCCTAAGAAGAAACGCAGTGCGATCAGCATGGCGACGCTCGTCGCAATTCCGGAGAGCGCTGCGAAAATGATGAAGAACGCAATGTCCAGCAAGAACAGCAATTTTCGGCCGAACCGGTCGGCGAGAGTCCCGAACACGATCCCACCGAGCGCGCCGCCCGCGTACGCCGCAGCGACGAGTGTTGCGATCTGGGTCGGGCCGGGGTGAAACGTCGGTATTATCCCGATGAGCGCAATTGCGATCACGGCGTAATCGAAGCCGTCAAGAAATGCACCGAGGCCCGCGAAGACGCCGACCTTCAGATGAATCTTGCTCACCTGGGAACGATCGAGTTCTGCAAGCGCCAAATCGCCTACGTTCATAGCCGCCATAGAGCGAGCTCCCTTCTACTCGTGCGTCGCGCGTAAGCGCGATCGCGTCAGCGTGGTGATGCGCCGGCCGAATACACCCACGAGCAGAACGGCCAGCAGCATACCGGGAATCGATGATACCGATAGCGCGCTCGGGCCGAACGCAATCAGCAGACACGTGCCGGCACCGGGCGGATGATACGAATCAGTGGTGAGTTGCACGACGACCGTCGCCGCGATCGCGAGCATCGCTATCACGATCCGCCATATACTCATCGCGTCGTCGCCGTAGCCCGCTCCAGCGAGCGCGCCGATGATCCACCCGGTAGCGATTCCGATCGAAAAGCCCACGACGTGTCCGACGACCGCGTTCCACGGGCGCGCGGTCTTGTCGTCCGGCGTCACCGCCTGAATCAGCACCGTCGACCCGAGACTCGCGAAGAGCCACGGCTGGTGCGTGAAACGGCTCGCGAATCCGACGAGTCCGATGAGCGCCGCGGCAACGGCGCCGGCCGAGGTGAGCGGAACCGGCCCCCAGCGGGGCGCCGAGCGGGAGCTCATGCCGTTTCGTCGAGGAATCGCTTGGCGTCGAGCGCGGCCATACAGCCGCTTCCGGCGCTCGTAACGGCTTGCCGATAGACGTGATCTTGCACGTCGCCAGAAGCGAAGACCCCGGGTACGCTCGTCTGCGTCGCGTAGGCCTCTCGGCCGCCACGCGTCAGGATATACCCGTTGTCCATCTCGACCTGGCCGCTGAAGAGTCCGGTGTTCGGCCGATGTCCGATAGCAACGAAGATACCGTCGACGGATTCCTCGACGACTCGTTCATTATGCAGGTCCAGCAGCCGCAAGCCGGTAACCGCGGCGCCGTCACCGAGCACGTCGTTTACGACGTGGCTCCAGCGAATGCTGACTCGGCCTTCTCGCTCGCGCTCCAGCAGCCGCTCGACTAAGATTGATTCCGCGCGAAATTGATCGCGGCGATGCACCACGGTCACGTGACGCGCGATGTCGGCGAGGTAAAGCGTCTCTTCAACTGCCGTGTTGCCCCCGCCCACGACTGCGACGTGCCGATCGGCATAGAAGAAGCCATCGCACGTCGCGCATGCCGAGACGCCCTTTCCCCGGTACGCTTGCTCCGAGGGGATCTCGAGATACATCGCCGTCGCGCCGGTTGCGATGATCAGCGCGTCACACGTATACGCCGTTTCGCGTCCTTCCAGGCGGAACGGCCGCGTGTGCAGATCGACGGCGCGAACTTCGTCTTGAACGAGATCGGTTTCGAATCGTTCGGCGTGCTTCAAGAAGCGCGTCATCAGCTCGGGGCCTTGAACGCCGAGATAATCTGCAGGCCAGTTATCGACATCGGTGGTCGTCATGAGTTGACCGCCGCGCGCGTAGCCGCAGACTATCGTAGGCTTGAGGTTCGCACGGGCGGCATACACTGCCGCCGTGCACCCTGCCGGCCCCGAGCCGAGGATGAGAAGGCGCGAGTGAATGGCGGTTATCGCGATCCGGACATCGCCGTTACTTTTCCGGCGCCGGACTCTTGCTCTAGGCGGTCGGCGAGTTCCTGAAGGTTGTTCGTGGTGTACGTGGGCGTAACGCCGATTTTCAACATCGGCTGTCGAGCGCGATTTGTCCAGGCCGTTTTCAGACCTTGGCGATTCGCCCCGACGATCTCCCAGAAGTGACCCGTCACCCAAAGGATGTCTTCTTTGGGGCAGCCCGCGCGACGCATGCCGAGTTCGAACACCTTCGGAGACGGTTTGAACGCGTTTGCCTCTTCGCCGTTGCTGATGATCTCGTCGAGGTGCGGGAGCGTCCCGGCAAACTCACTGTGGGCTTCGATCATCTTCTTGCTTGGATTGGCGACGATCTTCAGCGTGTGACCCTGACGCTTGAGCGACTTGAGTGCTTCGATCACATCGGGATAGGCGCGCAGCCGATGATAGTTATCGTTGATGTCTTTGATCGCTTTTTCAGGCAGCTCGATATGGTGTTTTTCGAGCGCCCACCGCAAGCACGCCTCATTGAGGGTCGGATGGGGCACGAACGCATCAGCGAGCGTCGTGTAGAACATCGTCCACTTCTGCTGGAAGCGCCAGTCTTGAGCGATGTCTTGCGCGATGTGAGACTCGCCCACATATGGCTCAATTACGTCAGCGATGGAGTAGTTGTCGACGAGTGTCCCCCACGTGTCGAACAACAGCGTTTTCGGCATTACGGTCATCCTCTCAAAATCGTCCACGGGGCTCATCAGCCCGCGCTGACATCATGAGCTTGAACGACCGCCGCGTACCGTTAAGTAGTTGACAGTAATCGGCCGTTTTCCCGGACTAGGATTACCTCGTACCACGAAAGCGCCGGAGGGATGAGAAGATGCCGCGACTCGAAGACCTCGATATTGAATCTCGCGAGTTCCTCGGCGGCTTTCAATGTCGCTCCGACGGCGATCCGCCCTCGAATCGTCTCCGCAAAGGCCTCAAGGATTCGCGAATCGCTATCATCACCACGTCCGGGCTCATCCGCAAGTCGGACGCGCCGTTCGATCTTGGCAATCCGGAAGGCGACTTCAGCTTTCGCGCCGTCCCCATGGACGCTCAACCCGCCGAGCTGACCTTTTCTCATGTCAGTACGAATTGGGACCGCACCGGCTTCGCCATGGACATCAACGTCGTGCTGCCGGCCGATCGCCTGAGCGAACTTGCCGCCGACGGCCGCATCGCCGGAACGGCCCCGAACTTCTACAGTTTCATGGGGGCGATTTTCAATTTCGACAACATCATTGAGGAAAGCGCGCCGGAGCTTGCCGGCTTGCTCAAAGGCGAAGGCGTCGACATCGCGTTATTCGTCCCGACCTGACCACTCTGCTCTCACACCGTGGGTGTGATCGCACGTGAAGTCGAGCGGGCCGGCATCGTAACGACATCGATCTCGCTGGTCAAACACTTTACGCAGCAGGTAAAGCCTCCGCGCGCGCTTTGGGTCCCGTTCCCATTCGGTCGCCCGCTCGGAGCACCGAACGATCCGGAAATCCAACGCCGCGTTCTGATCGCCGCGCTCGAACTCTGCGAACGCTCCGGCGGAGCGGTTCTCGAAGACTTCGCGCTGCCGCAGCAGTACGAGCATCTCGACGCCAAGCATCAGACCGTCGGAAGAAAGTGCGGTCCCAAAGGTTGCAATCTCGACGAGATCCTGGCTGCAAGCGCGGCGGAGAGTTCGACTGATCCGGCTCCAGCGCACTACGATAACGACTTCGACGCGCTGCGGACCGAGATTGCGGAACTCGCTTCGTTACACCGCCGATATCGTGAGCGCTATCAGAACCGCACCCAAGTCGGCCAATCGGGCGTGAAACCCGAGACCATCGTTCAGGCTGCCCAGATCGTGCATGATTTCGTCCGAGGCGACACCGTCGTGCCGCCTACGGACGGACGAACTCACAGCGAAGCGTCCACGCCGAATGTGTTCGTACGGCTCTCGATCGACGACCTGAAAGCATTCTATCTCGAAAGCCGGCTCGTGCTCGACGACCGCGCCGCAAACGATGCGGCGAGCGCGAACGATTGGCTGTGGCTCGATACGCGGGCGGGCGCCCTCATCGTTGCGGCGCGCGATCGTTTGATCGAGACCACGAACCGGGACGAAGATCCAAACTGGATACTCGCTCGCGGCATCGTCCCACGCGGTTACGGTTCGAGCGGCTACACGATGACGCACGTTTTGGAGAAAAGCTGATGGCTGTCATAGTCTTTCACGGTAAAGGATGCAGCGTCTGCCATGAGGAGATGACGTTCCTCGCGCGTCACGGCGTCGATTACGTCGCGAAGGACGTCACGTCCGATGCCGCAGCGCGCAGCGAGCTGATTGCGCTCGGCTCGAAAACGTTACCGACGACCGTGATCGATGGTGAGGTCGTCATCGGATTCGAGGTCGAGCGGCTGCAAACGCTGCTCGGCATTTAGCCCGACTCGCTGCCGGCTTTTTCGATCGTCACCCGCGCCGTTTCGCGACCGAAGACCATGAGCGGGACGAGGAAGATCACGGCGAGCAGCGCCACGAACAGGAAGACCGCTGAGACGCCGCCGGCCTTGAGGATGAACGGAACGTAGAACGGCGCGAGAACGCCGCCGACGATGCGCGCCGCCGATTCACCGAGTCCCGTTCCCGCTCCACGCAAACCGGTCGGATATTGCTCAGCGATGTAGAGCTTGAGGATCGGAAAGATGCCGAGCCCGAAAAACGCGACCAGAAACGCGGCGCCGATGACGGCCGCCCTGACATCGATGAATGCCAAGACGACATACCCGGCCGCGGCCAGCAGACTGTACGTCAGGATGATCGTCTTACGGCCAAAGCGATCGGCCACATAGCCTTGCAATAGGCTTCCGAATCCGGCGGTCGTCATCATGATGCCGGTAAAGACGAGCGCGTTGCCGAGCTTCAAGCCTTTTTCAACGAGTATCGTAGGCCCGTATACGAGCGGCGCATAGAACATCAGTAGTGCACCGCCGTACACCGACCACGTGATGATGCTGCGTTTGAGAAACGGCTGCGCAAAGACGGCGCTCCAGTGGTAGCGGGCCGACTCAGCCGGCGGCGCCGCCGCATCCGGGATGCGATGCAGATCGGCGTCGTGCGGGAGATGCGCTTCATCTTCGAGGCGCTCGACCATCCGCCGGGCTTCGTCGTAATGGCCCGCTTTGAGAAGCCAGCGAGGCGATTCCGGCAGCCATCGCACGAGAGCGAGCACATAGAGCAGCGGCGCGCCGCCGATCAGAAAGAGAATCCGCCACGACTCCTGGGGAGGATACGAAGCGACGGCCCACGCGCCGACGAAACTGGGCAAGACGTACGAAGCGATGAGCAGAGCACCCATCACTCCGACTGCCGCGCCCCGGCGTTTTGGGTTGATGAACTCGGCGATCATCAGATAGGGAATCGGGAACACCGCTCCTTCACCTAGTCCCGCGATGAAGCGCATCGATGCGACCCAGTCCAGGCGCGGAATGATTGCGCCGACGAGCGTGAAGACGGCAAACCACGCAACGCCGATGATGACGACCTTGCGGCGACCAATGAGATCCGCGAAGTGGCCGGCAAGCGCGAGTCCGATCACGACGCCAAGCGTTGAAGACGTACCGAGAAGCCCAACGTCGGCCGGAGTAAGCGTCCACAGTTTGCGCAGCGTCGGAATCACCGTACCGATGATGCCGATGTCGAAACTCTCGGTGATCCACGCGAGGACGAGCAGCAGCACCGTCGCGGCAATCGTACGCGTTACGGGCAGGCGATCGAACCGGGCGAGGATGTTGTCTTCTTCCTGAATCTTCGATCGAATCGCGCTCTCGATGGGTACTGAAATCGCGGCCATTAGCGCACCCCCAAACGGAAATTGCGGTCGGGCTCAGCTTTTGAACAAACACTAAGCTTGCGAAGGGTGCTTGTTTGTCAATTGAATTACATTCGAGCCAGAAATACACCAGGAACGCGCGCGCCCATCATTCGGAGGAACGTGAATGACGCATTTGAATGGCCCGCCGGCATCGCATGGAGATCAACGGTTTCTACGAGTCTCGCAGCGGGACGGCGATAGAGAAACGATGCCGAAAAGAGCATTCGGGGCCCTTTGTGTCGGCACGAATAAGCAGGTGTGCAGCATGACGAGACAACCCGCTCGATCCCGTCGTCGTTTTTTGCTGGCAAGCCGGGCGCGGTACGCTGGTGACGGATGTGAAAGAGAAACGCGGTATCGGCGGGTCGGCGACGGTACGGATCCCGCCCGCGCGCAGCTCGTAGAAACGGGCATCGTCCTGCCCGAAGAGGGACACACCTCGCACATCATCACTCCGGCTCGCGACATCCACAGAGTCGAGAATCCGACCGCGCAGCCGTCGCTCAGCCTGCACGTCTACGGCGCCGACATCGGAGTGCAGCGGCGGCGGAATACGATTTGGAGACCGGCGCCATCGAGGTACGTGACGCCGCACGACTCGGTCGAGCGCGATGCGCAGGCCCAAGAGGGGGACCGAAAATTCGCTATGACAAACGTGTCACCATGAGCTGGAAACGCGTGTGCAGCACGTCGGACGTCCCGTCGAACGGCATGAAGCAATTCACCGCGGAGGGCGGCGATGCGATTCTGGTCCTTAACTCGGGCGGCGCATTACTACGCGTGCCAGGCGGTGTGTCCGCACATGGACACGCCGCTCGAGGAAGGTATGTTCGACGGCTCGACGCTTACGTGCCACCTTACCTCTGGCAGTGGGACATTGAGAGCGGCGATCCCAAGAGCCTGGCCGAGCAGAGTTGCTTTCACGTGGTCGTGACCGGCGATGCTTCTGCATCGACGTCTTCCGCGGGAACGGAGGAGCGATTGCCGCAGCAATCGTCTCCGAGTACGCGGCCAGCGCGTGGGGGAGGCCGCCTATTTGATCCGGCGCAGGGCCGGATTCAGGCCGTCAGTTGAGGACCGTTCGCGACCCTGAGCGGACTCAGAAAGTTTCAGCGGCACAAGAGCGCGCGGGCAGTGGGTGAGAGCCGCCTGACGACCTCCGGACGGGTCTTAGCGGCGTGATCGACCGCCGGGTCCTGGTCGTGCCGGATGAGAGCGCCTTGAATCGGAGCGCCGCGCCGCGCCGGTCAGATTCGGTCCATGCCCATGCCACACTGACCCGTTGAACAAAATCATAGAACCAGCAGAGCCGCAGGCAGGACTTACACGTGCGTCGCCAACTTCGAGGTCGTTTGGGAGCTGCTTCAGCGACTGAGACCCATTTACAAAACGAGTTGCACCGTTATGCACATCAAACGCGTCCACCATGAAAATAAAGCCAACCATCGGCCATCCATCGCTTAGGCCCGAAAAGTCCTGGTGACGCCGCTGTGACGCACCGTGCGGCAGGACAGTACGCGCGTGAAAGGCGCTGAGCTTAAAGCTGTCGCCGATCACTTCGGTTGCAGCCGCGAGCAGCGGTCCATAAACGTAGATGGGATCAAAGCAGGGGTCGCGATTGATGAAGTCGTTTACTCGGAGGCTAGTCGAGCCACGCTTTACGTCCGACGCGTCGCTCGTGACCACGGCCCTGTCGTAAGCATCAGCTAGAGCGCCTAGGTCGGCATCGGCAACCGGGCCTGGCACGACGACGAAGCCGTTGGTCATAAGCTGAGACGTGACGCGACTATTCAGCGTTCCGTTCGCCGTGAAAAGGCTAGGCCCACGATCCACCCTCGCCTGCCATTTGCCAGCTTCGCTCTCGGGCACATCGTCCGGTCGGACGATGCTCGAAGGCGTGACGGTCGGAAGACGTGAGCGGGGCAACGATCGGCGAGATCGGCCGCACGGTGCTCTCGATCGAGGTCAGTCGCGATCGTGCGATCGGCGTCGATCGCGCCGATGTCGAGCAAATGGCCTGCGTCGCTTCTCCACCTAAGTCAATCGCTGTTGATCTTCGGGATCCTAGTCGCCTTCGTGGACAACCCCAGTCCGCATTTTGCGACTGATCGGTCTCTCTTGCCGAGACGGGCCGCATCGTCACGCGCGCGTCGCGTACGGTGTGCAGCTATCCGCATCAGCGGTAGGCGAAGGGGTCGGCGGGTGCCGTGACCCGCCGGGCGGAGCCGACCCGCAGCACGTACGAGCCGCCCGGTTCGAGCCCGAGCGTGCCGCTTGCCTCGTACCACGCACCGGCGGGTCCCGCAAGCCGGCGGTCTAGCCGCACCGCTCGGGCTTCCGCGTCGCCACGACAGCACGTGATGGTGTAGCGCACGAGCGTCGCCGGTGCCGAGGCCGTTACGCCGGGGGCGAACGCGCCGACGAAGCGCAGCGCTTCGCCGGCATAGGGCTCGTCGAGGGTCGTCTGGGGCGGAACGCGATCGGGGAGCGGCGAGCCGGCGAGCGTCGCCAGGGCGAGAAGTGCTGGAATCGCGGCTGGAAAGCGGGTGCTGGTTCGTGCGCTCGGGCGCGTCGCAGCGAGCCCCGCGGCGATTGCGGCGCAGCCGAGGGGCACGATGAACCGCGGGTGGACGAAGCCGCTCGGGCCGCGATAGGCGATGAGGCCGCACGCGAGCGCCAGGAGTGCGAGGCCCAGACGCGCGCTTCGTCGCTCGCCGCCGGGCACGGTGCCGCGACGCGTCACGATCCCGGCGGTAACCAAAATACCGGCGCATGCGGCGGGCGCGACCGAGCGTATGCCGGCCGCGATCGCAACCGCCCCGGTTGCGCAGGGGAGCAGGATACCAAGGAGCGCCCCTCCCGCGAAACTGACGATCGTCATAGCGAGCGGCGGAAAGGCGAGCAGCGGCAGCGTCGCCCGAAGGCTTTCCGCAAGCAACGCGCCGGCGAACGCTTGTGGCGCGAGCCACGCGAGTTCGCCGAGCGGATCGCGCAGCTCTCCCGAGGCGCCGGTCTCACGCGACGTCGCGGTGGCGAAGCGAATCCCGTACGCGGCGACCGCGCGAAAAAGCGCCACCGCGGGGCCGAATGCAAGCCAACAGATGGCGAACGCAGGCAGCGCGAGCGCCCCCGGCCCGATCCGCCCGCAGCCGCAGCCGAGCATTCCGAAGGCACGCGCGAAGCGTCCACGCGGGAGCAGTGCGGCGGCAAGGACAAACGGTGCGGCTTCGAAGAGAGTACCGACGGCTGCGGCGAGTGCGGTCGCTCGCAGCGCGGGCGGAATCGCAAGGCAGATAAGGGCGACCGCGATCCACTTCGCGGGCGGCTTGCGGGGTCGAGGCATTTCGGTCGCTCGCATACGAAGAAGGACGAATGGACAAGATCGCCGCCCCGCGAGGAACGGCAGACCTCTATCCCCCCGAAAGCGCGCGTTGGCAAGCCTTCGAGTCGCGCGCGCGCGCCATTGCGCAGCGCTTCGGATATGGCGAAATTCGGACGCCGCTATTCGAATCGACCGACCTCTTCGTGCGCGGCGTCGGCGAGACGACCGATATCGTCGAAAAAGAGATGTATACGTTCGTGGACAAAGGCGGCCGGTCGATGACGTTGCGGCCGGAATGGACGGCCCCGGTGGTGCGGGCCGTGCTCGAGCATCACCTCCTCGCGCAGGGTCCACAGCGGCTCTATTACATCGGTCCGATGTTCCGCTACGAGCGCCCGCAGGCAGGCCGCTATCGCCAGGCCCATCAATTCGGCGTCGAGTGTTTCGGCTTCGCCGGTCCCGAAGCCGACATCGAGACGATCGCTCTCGCGCACGAGCTCCTGCGCTCGTTCGGCCTCAGCGTCCGGGTGCGCATCAATTCGATCGGCGACGACGTCTGCAGGCCGCGTTATCGCGAGGCGCTCTACGCCCATTTTGCACCGCATCGCGCTACGCTGTCGCCCGATTCGCAGCGCCGTCTCGCGCGCAATCCGCTGCGCATTCTCGATAGCAAAGCCGGCGAGGATCGCGAGCTCATTGCCACCGCGCCGACGATGCTGCAGTATCTTTGCGATCCGTGCGCCGCGCATTTCGCACGCGTGCGCGCCTTGCTCGACGCCAGCGAGATCGCCTATGTCGTCGATTCGGCAATCGTGCGTGGACTCGACTATTACACGCGCACGGTTTTCGAGTTCGTATCGGACGATCTCGGCGCGCAAGCGACGGTGTGCGCGGGTGGCCGTTACGATAATCTCGTGGCGTCGCTCGGCGGCCCGGCAACGCCCGGCGTCGGCTTCGCGCTCGGGATAGAACGGTTCTTAATGATTTTGGCGAAGCGCGGTACGGAAGCGCCGGCCGTTCGTGCGGGCATCGCGGTCGTCGCGCTCGGTGAAGCCGCGCGGACGCGCGTCGTGCCGCTCGTCGCGGCATTGCGTCGTACGAGCGACGATCTCCCGATCACGATCGATTACGGCGACGCCAAGGTCGCGACACACTTCAAGAAAGCCGATCGCGCAAACGCGCGGGCGGCGGTCATCGTCGGTGACGATGAAGTCACAAGCGCCACGTTGCTCGTCCGCGATCTCGCATCGCGCGCGCAGCAAACGCTGCCGACGGCAGCTGCAGATGTGGCGACGGCCGCCGCGATCCTGGACTGGTATCGCGCATTGCCGCAGGCCGCGGTCGAAGCGGCATGAACGAGCCCGGGCCGATGACCGAACGCGAGGCACTCGGTGCGTTGTTCGAGATCGTGCGCGAGCACGATCTCGACGCTTTAACGCTTTGCGTCGGCGCTGCGACCTACGAACTCGTCGCGCGGCCGGAGCGGCCGGCGCACGGTGCGAATCCGGTCGCGGCCGAAGGTGCGCCGGTAGCGCAAGCGGCGTTCCCGGAGCGACACGCCACCACCACACCGGTCGCCGCCGCGCACGCAAAGAAAGTGACCGCGCCGATCATCGGCGTGTTCTATCGATCGGCTGCGCCTGGAGCCGAGCCGTTCGTCGAGCTCGGCGATCGCGTCGAAGTCGGAGAAGTGCTCTGCATTCTCGAAGCGATGAAGTTGATGAACGAGATCACGACCGACTATGCGGGCGTCGTGCGCCGGATCTTACCGGAAAATGGGGCGCTCGTCTCGCTCGGCGAGGAGATGTTTTGGATCGAACCATAGCGCCGTCGCCGGCAGCGCCCGCGCGCCGCACGTTTCGCGACATGCTCGATGATCGCCGCGGTTTGCTCGATGCCGAGCGTTACGAAGCGGTCGTCGAGCAGATCGCGCAGACCATGATCACGGCCTTTCGTGCCGGCCGCAAAGTTCTGTGGTGCGGAAACGGCGGCAGTGCCGCAGATGCCCAACATCTCGCCGCGGAATTCTCGGGACGTTTTCTACGCGAACGACGTGGCTTGCCATCCGAAGCGCTCTCCGTCAATACCTCCGCGGTTACGGCGATTGCGAACGACTACGGCTACGACCGTGTTTTCGCGCGCCAGGTCGAAGCATTCGTTATCGCGGGGGACGTCGTCGTCGGCCTGTCGACGAGCGGCAATTCGCGCAACGTCGTGCTTGCGCTCGAAGAAGCCAAAAAACTTGGCGCGACGGCGATCGCGTTTAGCGGAAACGGCGGCGGCAGCGTGCGAAGCGTCGCCGACATCACGCTGCTCGGGCCCGACGGCTACGCCGCCCTCGTGCAAGAAGTCCATATCACGCTCGGGCATATCGTCTGCGATCTGGTCGAACAGGCGCTTCTGGCCGGTGCGTGACGCTCCGCGCATGCGCTGCGCTTACGCGCTCGCTATCGTGCTGGGCGTCTGGAGCTCCGCTGCGGCCGCGGCACCGCCCGCGCGGCTCGGGAGCCCGCTGCAATTCGGCTGCGTTCGTCGGCTCGTCGACGTGCATTCGGGTACTGGTAAGCGCGGCTATGCGTCGCACTACGTGACCGCCGGGTCCTACGCATACGGCGAGTGGCGCGCGAGCGGCTATCGTGGCCAATCGCTCTGGAAGCGCAGTGGTGCGGCGTGGTGCAAAGTGCCGACCGGCGTGACCGTGCTCAATCGGCACGCGCTTGTGGCCCGGGGCATTCCGGCGTCGGTTGCCGGACGACTGCTCGCTGCGATGCACAAGAAATCCGAACTTGCGCCGCCCGTTGCGCCGGCTGCTCGGGCCGCGCAGCGCGCGCACCGGCGTTAATGTGCCGCACCGGCCCGCCGCGTTTCTGGATCGGGACGGGACGTTGATGGCCGACTCGGGGTACATCGGCGATCCCGAGCGCGTCGAGGTGCTCGACGGCGTCGCCGAAGCGCTCATCGCGCTCGCCGCGGCCGGCTACGAGCGAATCGTCGTCACCAACCAGTCTGGCGTTGCGCGCGGCTTGTTCGGCGAACCCGATATCGAACGCGTCCATCGCGCCCTCGCGGGCGAACTTGCGGTGCGCGGCGCAACGATCGACGCCTTTTACTATTGCGCGCACCTGGCCGGCTGCGATTGTCGCAAGCCGCAGACGGGCCTCATTCGGCGCGCCGTTACGGAGCGCAACACCGATCTCTCGCGCAGCGTCGTCTTCGGCGACCGGGCGAGCGACATCGCACTCGCGCACAATGCCGGACTGCCCGGCGTCCTCGTCAATGAAGCGCCGGGATACGACGGGCCGCGGCCGCTCTTTCGCGCGCGCACGTTGCGCGAAGGCGCGCGTTTCTTTTTGGCCGACGCTCGTGCCTGACGGACTTGCGGTCGCAAGCGCGCGGGAGCTCTTCGCGCGGATGCGCGATAAGCGCGTGCTCGTCGTCGGCGACGTGATGCTCGACGAATGGGTCTGGGGCCGCGTCTCGCGGATCTCTCCGGAAGCACCGGTTCCCGTCGTCGCGGTCGACGATCACTCGTTCACGCTCGGCGGCGCCGGCAACGTCGCGAGTAATTTGCGGGCGATCGGTGCGCGGGTCTCGTTCGCGGGCGCGGTCGGCGACGACGCGGAGGGCCGGCGCGTTCTCGAGCTGCTCGATGCGCAAGGCGTCGAGCGCAGCGCCGTCATCGCCCTCGACGACCGCCCGACGACGCGCAAAACACGTATCGTCGCGCACAACCAGCAAGTCGTGCGCGCGGATTGGGAATCCGCGGAGAGTCTCGGCGCGAGCGATCGCGCGCGCATGTGCGCGCTCGTCGCAAAGCTCGCACGCGATCACGACGCCGTCGTGCTCTCCGACTACGCGAAGGGTCTGTTTTCGCGCGACGTCGTTGAAGCGGCGAGCAGCGCCGTGATCGTGACGGCTGACCCCAAGCCGAAAAATATCGATCTCTTCGCCGGCGTTACGTGCGTCGCTCCCAACGCCCTTGAAGCCGCCGGCGCCTCCGGTATCGCAATCAAAGACGAGGCTTCGCTCGAACGGGTGGGCACGAATCTGCTCGAACGGCTGGGCTGCCGTTACGTGGTCGTGACCCGCGGCGAGCGTGGCATGGCGCTCTTCGGCGCCGCGGGCGAACGGATGCTTATTCCCTCCGTCGCGCGCACCGTGTTCGACGTCAGCGGCGCGGGCGATACGGTCATCGCGGTGCTCACGTCCGCACTCGCGGCCGGTGCGCCGATCGCGCTTGCGATGCAGCTCGCGAATTTCGCAGCCGGTGCCGTCGTGGAAAAATTGGGCACCGCGACGGCCTCCCCCGAAGAGATCCTCGAACTCGTCGGCGAGGACGACCGCGCCGGTAAGGACGACCGCGTCGGCAAGGACGACCGCGTCGGCAAGGACGACCGCGTCGGCAGGGACGAGCGTGCGTGACGTGACCGCGCCAGTGTTCGCGCTCGAAGAAGCAGTGCAATTCCGTGAAGAGCTGCGTACGCGCGGTAAGTGCGTCGTCTTTACCAACGGCGTCTTCGATCTGGTCCACGCCGGGCACGTCGTCTACTTGGCCTGGGCGCGGCGCCAGGGCGATGCGCTCGTGCTCGGCCTCAATAGCGATGCTTCGGTGCGCGCGCTCAAGGGGCCCGAACGGCCGCTCGTTCCCTTCGCCGACCGCGCCGCAGTCGTGGCCGCGCTCCGCAGCGTCGATGCGGTCGTCGGCTTTTCGGAACGCACGCCCGAAGTTCTCTTAGATGCCTTACGGCCCGACGTGCACGTGAAAAGCGCGCAGTATCGGATGGAAGATTTGCCCGAACGAATCGTCGTCTTGCAGCACGGCGGCGAGATTCGCTTGGCGCCACATCTCGCTGGTAAAAGTACGACCGATATCGTCGCGGAGATCCGTCGCCGCTACGGGAGCTAGTGACTAGCGTGCACATCGCGATCACGAGCAACGGACCGGGCGAACTTTCCGGCTGGGTGCGGCCGCTTGTTACGGCCCTGTATGAACTCGCCCCGGACGTCGACGTGACGCTGTTCTTCGTACCCGACGATTACGCGACCGGACGCGAACCGGCGCTTGCCGCACGGCTTTTTCCGCGCGCACGCGTCATCGCGTCCGCGGCGTATCTGCGCTTCGCATTGGGTCGGCGTGTCGCCGGCATCCCGCGCCGTGCGGACGTCGTGCAGTACCTCGGCGGCGATCTCATGCATGCCGCGCGCGTGCATGCGCGTTTGGGGGGGCTGGCCTGCGCGTATAAATTCACGCGCCGGCGCGACGCGAAACGGATCGCGTGTGCCTTTGCTCTCGACGAGCGCAACGCAGCGGAGATGGCCCGCGCCGGTATCGCGCGCGAGCGGATCGAGATCGTCGGCAACCTCGCAATCGACGGCGCCCTCGGCGAAGCCGCGAGCGCGTATCCGCACGTTGCGGACGACATCAAACTCGCGGCCCAGAGCGTGCTCTTCATGCCGGGGACGCGACGCCATGAAGTGGCCAATCTCGTGCCGCAATTCTTCGCAGCCGCCCTGCGCCTGCGGGAACAGCGCCCCGATGTGCAAACGGCCTTTGCGATTTCGCCGTACACCGATGAAGCGGAGCTTGCGGCAGCGCTCGAATCCGGTGGAGAGCGCACGATGTGGGGTGCGCGAGGCCGCGTGGTCCACCGTGCCGTCGGCGGGCTCGCGCTTACGAGTCTCGATGGTGCAAACGCCTTTCCCGTCGTGCGCGATGCGATGCGCCACGCGGCGCGCGCGAAGCTCGTCGTTACGCTGCCCGGCACCAAGTGTATCGAACTCGCGGCGCTCGGCGTCCCGACGATGGTATGCGTGCCGCTCAACGCCCCGGAAGTCGTCGTCATCAATGGGCCGCTGCAATATCTGGATCGCGTGCCGGTCATTGGCCGCGCTCTCAAACGCGCGATCGTCATCGGCGTCGACGGCCGCTTTCCGTTTACCGCACAACCGAATATCGATACGGGACACATGCTGATGCCGGAGTTGCGCGGCACGCTGATGCCGGGCGAAATTGCCCGGCGCGTCGCAGCCTACGTGGACGACGATGCGGCTCGCACGGCGGCGTCGTTGCGTCTACGCGCGCTGTATGCCGCGCATAGCGGTGCGGCGCAGCGCATGGCGCGCTCGCTCCTGAAAATCGTACAGCCATGACGTTGTCCGTCGTCATCGCGACCAAGGACCGGGCAGAGTTTCTTGCCGGCGCGCTTGCGTCGCTGGATACGCAGCGCGACCCGCCGGCATTTGAAGTCATCATCGTCGACAATGGGTCGCAAGACGGTACGGCGGATCTCGCTCGCCAGGTTTCGCAGCGAACGCGCTACCCGTTGCGCTACGTCTTTGTTCGCGAGCCGAACCGCGCGGCCGCGCGCAACGCCGGCATCGCGCAAGCGGCGGGCGACATCGTCGCGTTCGTCGACGACGACGTCGTCCTCCCGCCAGGTTTCCTCGCGGCGCACGCGGCTGCGCACGCGCGGACGCCGCTAGCCGCCGCCGTCTCGGGACCGATCCTCAACGTGCCGCGTGCCGACGCGCGTCCCAAACCGTCGCTTGCGAACTACTCCGGCGCGTTCTTTTGCACGTGCAACGTCTCGACGCCGCGCGCCGCGCTCCTCGCCGTCGGCGCGTTCGACGAGCGTTTCAATATGTACGGCTGGGAAGATACGGAGCTCGGACTGCGCTTGCGGCGCAGCGCCGTCCGGCGCGTCTTCGCTTGGCCCGCGTATCTCTTTCACGTCAAACCGCCGCGCATCGAGACGCTCGAGGTCGTGCTGCAAAAGACGGTCGAGCGCGCCCAGATGGCCGCGCGCTTGTTGCGTACCGACGCGGGTTTGCGCACGAAGCTAGCGACGGGCGCCTATGCGTTCAACCTGTGGCGCTCACGGCTCTTTGCGCCCGCGTGGTCGCTTGCGAGCTATCGCGCGGTCGCACAAGATGAACGCGCACCGGTCGTGCTGCGCGCGCTCGCACGGGCGCAGTATCTCGACGGTGCCTATCGCACGGCGCTGCAGCGCGCGCTCAACGACGACTCATCGTGAATGTTTTGCTCGTGCGCGTCGATGGGATCGGCGATGCGCTGATATGCGCGCCGCTCGTAGCGGCCCTGCGCGATGCGGGCCACCGGGTCGGCGCGCTCTTGACCACGCGCAACGCGGAGGCTTTCGCAGCGGGGACGTTCGCGCAGGTGCATGTTGTGGAACGCGTTCCGTGGCCCGAACATGGTTCGACGGCCGGCTCGTACGCGGCAGCGCTTGCGCAAGCGCGCGCCGCGCAGTACGAAACGGCGCTGGTCGTATCGGAGGAGCCCGAAGCCTATCGCTTCGCGCGCGCATGCGGTGCGGTGACGCGCACCGGCTTCATCAATGGGTGGGAGAAGCCGCTCAAATCGTTGTGGGCGGCGCGGCAGCTCACGCGCGCCGTCGTGCGCGAAGCATCGGCGTGCCGGGCACGCGTCCACGAAGTTGAAGTCGTCTTTCGACTCGGAGAGGGACTGCACGGCGAGCGCACACCGACCCGCGATGTTCGGCGTTTGCGCCCACTCCTCGCGCGAACCGCCGGCGACACCGCCTGCGAGGACGTCGTCGCATTGCAAGTCGCGCGCAAGTTTCACGCGACGGCCGCGGGCAGCGCCGCATTTCGCGCAATCGCCGAGCGCATCGCGCAGCACCACCGAACGGTCGTCGTGGCAGCGACCGACGACGCCGAGCTTGCGCTCGCGCTGGCCGCGCCGCAGCGGCTCGCCTGTCGCAGTTACGATCGCGTCGCGGCGTGGCGCGAGGCGTTGGCAAGCGTGCGCGCCGTCGTGACGCCCGATGGCGGAGCCGCGCATGTCGCAGGCATGAGCGGCGTACCCTGCGTCGACCTCTTCGCACCCCAGCGTCATGTCGCATACGACGTGCGCCGGTGGCGCCCGTGGGCCGGGCCGGCGCGAACGCTGATCGCCGGTCCTAGCGCATCTGCGACGGCGGCCGCCGTGGACGAGGCGCTCGGCGCATTGCTGGCTCCAACGCCGGTGCTCGCGTGAGCCGCGCCCTGCTCGTCGCGGCCGGGGGCGGCCTCGGCGATACCCTCATCGCGTCGCTCTGTGTAGCCGCGCTGCGCGAGCGCTACGACGCGGTCGATGCGGTGACGTTGCCGGCGCACGTCGACGCGTTGACGCACGGCTCCGGTGTGGGTGAGATTTTTTCGTTCTTGCGGCCGCCGCGCGAGCTCGCACGAACGTTACGCGCGAACGACTACGATGCCGCCGTCGTTACCTGGGCGACGCGGCGGACCGCGATGCTCGCGTACGCGAGCGGCGCCCGGCGCCGGGTCGGGCAGGCCCGCCGCTTATATTCGAGTCTTTTCACGGACCGCGTCGTCGTGCGCAGCGAAGATGGCGACGTCGTATCGCATTGGAGCGAAATCTTGCTCGATTACCCGCGCGCGCTCGGCTGCGTCACGTCGTTGCAAGTGCCGCATTTCGAGCTCAAGGACGTCGAACACGCCGAGGCGGAACGCCTTTTGCGCTCGCTGCACATCGCCGGCGATTTCTTTCTGGTCCATCCGACGTGCTCCGCCACGCCGCATCGGCCGCGTTGGCCGCTTGCGGGCTGGCGTGCGATCGTCGCTCGGATCCAAGGCCGTTACGGCGTTCCCGTGCTCGTCATCGGTGCGCCGCTCGACCGGCCGTTCGCGGCCGAAGTTGCAATGCAGACGGGCGCGCTAAGCGTTGCCGGGCGCACGTCGGTCGGCGGGTTTGCCGCGCTCGCCCGGCGCGCTGGCGGTTTCGTCGGTATGCCCAGCGGCCCCATGCACGTCGCTGCGGCAGTCGGCACGCCGACGGTCGGCGTCTTTCCGCTGCGGGTCGATTTTCCGCAGCGCTGGCGACCGCTTGGGCCGCGCGTCGAAGTGGTGCGCAACACCTACCCGTGTCCCCCCGGCCGCGGACACCGCATGGAAACGTGCGCGACGTACGATTGCATCGCGCGACTCGACGCCGACGGCGTGATGCGCGCGCTCGCGGACGTCCTCGAGCGGTCGCGCGCGTCGCTGCGCGCGGGTCTGGCTGGGGCACTTCCGCGGATGTGAAACGGTTCGCGCGCGGGCGCAACGAATCCGGTGTGCGTGATGGATTCATTTGCGCCGCCCGCCGCGATCGAGGAATGTGCGCAGCCGCTCGCCGGTGCGCGGCACTCGAGCGCGCAACACGGCGCGCGGCACTGCTGATGCGCGCGACGCTTCAGCTCTGCACCTATAATCGCGCGCAGCTGCTCGGCCGCGTACTCGACGCGTGTTTCGAGCAAACGCAGCCGGCCGACGACTACGAGGTCGTGCTCGTCGATGACGGATCGCGCGACGATACGCCGCGCGTCATTGCCGCGGCACGGGCACGCGCAACGTGCCGCTTCACCGTCATCGAGCAGCCCAATGCCGGGCTCGCCCGCGCGCGCAACGCCGGCATCGCGCGTGCGGCGGGCGAGCGCATCATCTTCATCGACGACGATGTCTTGCCTACGCCGACGTTCGTCGAAGAGCATCTGCGCTCCGATCGCGCGCATCCCTTCGCGATCGTCCGCGGCGCCGTCATCAACACCGAGAGCTTCGAGCGCTTGCCGGCGCCGACGTGGACGCTCGCCAATTATTCGGGCAACTTTTTCTGGACCTCGAACGTGTCGCTGCCGCTCGCTATGTTGCGCCGCGTCGGCAACTTCACGGAGGCTTTCCGCGAATACGGCTGGGAAGATATCGAACTGGGCCTGCGCCTTCGTTTCGCGGGTGTGCCGGGCGTCTTCAATCGTTTTGCGGTCGCGTTCCACCACAAGCCGCGACCGCGCGCAAGCGACGTCACCGGGATGCTGCGCCAGGCGCAGGCGCAGGCGCGTACGGCGTTGCAACTGCGCGATCTGCATCCGCACTGGCGCGTCGTCCTTGCAACCGGCGACGATGCGTTGCGGCGCACGTACTATCGTTTACGACGCGCCTCCCGGATGATCGAGCGCCTCGAGCGCCGCATCGGCGCGCGCGACACGGATCGTACGCTCGACGGTCGTGAACTCACCGCCGCGCGCCGCCTCGCGCGGGAAACGTATTACGCGGAGCTCGAGCGCGTGCGCGCCGCACGGCCGCGCTAACGTGAACGTGGTATTGACGCGACTCGATCGCGTCGGCGATCTCATCCTCTCCACGCCCGCAATCGCGTCGGTGCGTGCGTCATGGCCGCACGCGCACGTCACGCTCGCGTGCAGCGTCAATAACGCGGTGGTCGTGGAGCGCAATCCCGACCTCGACGCGCTCGTCGTGGTCCCGCCGGGCGTCTCACCCGCGACCTACGGCCGGCGCTTTCGGGGAGCGTGCGATCTGGCGATCGCGCTCGCACCGTGCTCGCCGGATTTCGCGCTCGTACGAGCGACGCGGGCGCCCGTGCGCGTCGGATACACGTACGTGCGACGCTATCTCGCGCGCCTCACGGCCCCATTCTTCCTCACTCGCCTCGGTGTCTCCGAAGCGGATCCGGCGCTCAGCGACCGGCGCCCGGCGTATAGCGTCCGCCACGAAGTCGAGCAAGTGCTCGATCTGGTCCGGCTCGCCGGCGGGAAGTGCGCGCGGACCGATCTGGTCGTGCCGATCGACGACGACGACCGCCGCGCCGTCGCGAACGTGCCCGGCGGCGCGATCGTGCTCCATCTCGGAATGCGCTGGTTTCGTGACGGCAGTACGCGGGCGAGTACCTTCGCGCTCGTCGCGGAGCTCAAAGACTGCGGCTTGCCGGTGGTCGTGACGTACGGCCCCGACGCCGCGGCGGAAGCCGCGCAACTGCGCGCGATCGGCAGCGCGGACGTGGTGATCGGCGAGCTCACGTTCGCGCAGTGGGCGGCCGTCTTCGAAAAGAGCCGGCTCGTCGTCACGGTCGACACGGGGGCGACGCACGTTGCAAGTGCGACGCGCAGGCCGACCATCGTACTTTTCGAATACCGCCACTTTCACCTCAGCTCGCAAGAGTGGTCGCCGTATCGCGTCCCCGCGGTATGTCTGCGCAAACCCGCGAGCGAAACCGCGGACGCTCTCGCGACGATGCGCGGGGAGATCGTCGCTGCGGTGAAACGACTCGTGCGAGAGACATGAAGCAACCCGAACTTTCCGTTGTCATCCCGACGTATAACCGTATCGAGACGCTGCGCGTGGTGATCCCATCGCTGCTGCAGCAAGATCTCGCGCCGGAGCGTTACGAGATTCTCGTCGCCGATTCGCTTTCCGACGACGGCACCGAAGCGTACTTGCGTGACGTAGCCGTCGCGCAGCCGCAACTCCGGCATGTGCCCGGAGCGTATACCGGCCGCGCGATGGCGCGCAACGCCGGCATCGCGGCGGCACGCGGCACGGTCATCATGTTTACCGACGCCGATATCATCGCGTCGCCCGGCCTGCTCGCGCGTCATCTCGCGCACCACGCAAGCGTAAAACGCGTGGCGGTCGTCGGCATGGAATTACAGGTCGACTCCGTCGTGGATTACGAGCGCTTGCGCGATAACCCGGAGCAGCGCCGGCCGCTGCACCCGATGAAACGCAAGAAACTTTCGTGGCTTTACTTTTTGACCGGCAACGCGTCGGTGAAGAAAGCCGACTTGGATACGGTCGGGCGCTTCGACGAAACCTTCACGGGGTACGGGCACGAAGATTTGGAACTCGGCTTCCGGTTGCAGCGCGCTGGGTTGACGATCGTCTACGAGCCGCGCGCGATCGATTATCACTGGCATCCGGTTCCCTACGCGGAACAGAAGCAGAAGATGGAACTGGCCGGCCGCTCTACCGTGCGGTTCTATCGCAAGCATCCGACGTTCGGCGTCAAAGCACGGCTCGGGATGACACCGCTGTCGCTTGTCTTGCACGACGTCGTACGCGCGCAGCCGAAGATACTGGCGTCGCTCGAACGCGCCGGAGCCGCTAAAGCCGGTCTCGCACGCAACATCGTCTATCAATATCATTATTTGAACGGCGTCAAAGAAGCGCTCGTGCAGGGATGATCGCACGCGTCTCCTGCGGTGCGGTCGGCAGCGCAACGGTCGGGATGGAGGTCGACCTGCGTGGCTGGGTCAATCGCCGCCGCGACCATGGCGGCCTCATCTTCGTCGATATCCGCGATCGTGATGGCATCACTCAAATCGTGTTCGATCCCGCCAACGCCGCGACGTTCGAACGTTCGCAAACCCTACGCAACGAAGACGTGATCGCGGTGCGCGGGTTCGTGCGTGCGCGGCCCGCGGGAACCGAGAATGCGAAACTTGCGACCGGTACCGTTGAAGTCGAGGTCACCGAACTCGAGATTCTGGCGCGCTCGCTCGTGCCGCCGTTTCCGGTCAATGCCGACGGCGATGTCGACGAAGCGCTGCGCCTGCAGTACCGGTATCTCGATCTGCGCCGCCCGCGCTTGCAGCGCAACCTTACGATCCGGCACAAGCTCATCAAAGCGATGCGCGACTTCTTCGACGCCCGCGATTTCCTCGAGATCGAAACGCCCGTCCTCATCAAATCGACCCCCGAAGGTGCGCGCGATTTTTTAGTGCCGAGCCGCGTCCATCCGGGTTCGTTCTACGCACTCCCGCAGTCGCCGCAGCTGCTCAAACAGATTCTGATGATCGGCGGCATCGGGCGCTACATGCAGATCGCGCGCTGCTTCCGCGATGAAGATTCGCGCGCGGACCGGCAGCCCGAATTCACGCAGCTCGATGTCGAGATGTCGTTCGTCGATGAAGAAGACGTCATCTCGCTCATGGAAGCATGCATCATCGACGTGTGGAAGACCGCGCTCGGGCACGACATCGCGCAGCCGATCGCGCGCATCGCACATGAGGACGCCCTGCGGCGTTTCGGCAGCGATAAACCGGATCTGCGTTTCGGGCTCGAATTGTGCGACGTCGATGCGGCGTTCGCGGGAACGGAGATCGCGTTTCTCGCTGGGCACGTCGGCAACGCCGCGAGCCGTCTTGTGGCGGTGCGCTATCCCGGCGGCGCGACGCTCTCGCGCCGTGAGTTCGATGCGCTCATCGAGACGGCGAAGAGCTTCGGCGCAAGCGGCTTGATCTACATCGCCTACGCAGCGGACGGCTGGAAAGCATCGATCCAAAAGTTGCTCGACGATGCTACGGTCGAACGCGTGCGCGCGCTGTGCGAGGCGGAAACGGGCGACGCGATCTTGCTAATTGCGGGCTCGCGCGGACTTGCGAGCGATGTCGCGGGTAAGTTACGGCTGCACGTCGGCGATCGGCTCGGGTTACGTGACCCACAGACATTCGTGTTTTGTTGGGTCGTCGGGTTTCCACTTTTCGAGAGAGACGTTGATACCGGGGCGATCGCGCCGACGCACCATCCCTTCACGGCGCCGGCCGCGGGCCAAGCCGCGCTGCTCGATAGCGACCCGCTCGCGATGCGGGCGCAGCATTACGATCTCGTGCTCAACGGCTTCGAGCTCGGCAGCGGCTCGATCCGCATCAACGACCCCGCCTTTCAGCAACGCATTTTCGAAATCTTCGGACTCTCCGCGGCCGAGATCGACGACCGCTTCGGTTTCTTCATGGAAGCGCTGCGTTACGGTGCGCCACCGCATGGCGGCATGGCCTGGGGGATCGATCGACTCGCGATGCTCGCGTGCGGCGAGACATCGATTCGCGATGTCATCGCGTTTCCGAAAAATCAAGTCGCGCGCGATCTGATGATGGCCGCGCCGTCGCCCGTGCCGGAAGCGTCACTGCACGATCTCGGGCTCCAAAGCAAACGCTCTGCGGGTGGCAACGCGCAGCCGACGTAGCTCGCGCCGATAATGGGCATCGGCCTTGTTGGTCGACCCGTATGCGTGATAGGCTGGTATAACGTTATGTCGACCGACGAGATCGTTCTTCCAATCACGGAGCCCGAGACGGAGTGGGTCCGCGGTCGAGCTTTGCAAAAGATGAGCCCGCAGCGTGATCACGCTCGCGTTCAAATGAAGCTTGCCGGCGCCCTCGATGGCTGGGCTCGGGGACGTGGTGAAGTCGGGACGGAATGGCGTTTCCGAATCGCCTTGGCGGGCGAGCCGCGTCGGCCGCTCGTGCCGGACATCGCCTTCGTCGCGAGCGAGCGGTTGCGGGGCCTTGCCGACGACGACATTCAAGCTCCGGCATTCGCGCCAACCATCGCAATCGAAATCTTGTCGCCCGACGACGATCCCCGCGACGTGGCGAGTAAGGTCGGCGTTTATTTGCGCGCAGGCAGTGCGCTCGTCATCGTCGTCGATCCGAAAGCGCGGACCATGACCGTCCACGAGCCGCCTTTGTCATCGACGACGTTTTCTTCCAACGACACGCTGCACCACGCCGCGCTAACGGATTTTGAACTTCCGCTCGCGCCGTTTTTTGCACGTGCGCTCGATCGTTTAACGGAGTAGAGGTCTGTTAGCTCATAGCGTCAACTAGCGCGTGCGCTCGTGTGAAAATCGAAAGTCACTCGACGTCGATCTAATATGTGTGACGTAACGTAAAGTAATATAATCGGTCGGTCGAGTTTCACCAGGGCCGCGTTTAGCGATCGTGTCCCGCGGAGTGTGTACGAGTACCTCTCGACGCGGGTGGGCCTCAGCCGGTAATCACCGCTGAAGCCACTGATGCTGTTGTCGCTGACGACACCAAGTCTTTCGAGCGAGAGATAGCGTCGTTGCAGTTGCCGCTCGTCGTTTTGCTCGAGCAGCAACGCGAGACTACTGGGTTCAGTGGCCCGGCTCTGAGTTGGATGAGGACAGAACACGCACTTCGTGGAGGGCCTGAACGAGATGGTCGTCCAGATCCCTTGAATCATCGTCGAGCCATGAAGTCACGGCATGGCTAAGTGTGGCCATCCCCGTCCGGGCGGCCAGAGTGGCCAGGCGATCGGCAACGCCACGCCGGCGTAGTGCCGACGCCAAAGCGGCGGTCAACGACCCGACCTTGGCCAGCGCGCGTTCCTGGAGCGCGGGAGTGCTGGCGATAACTCGTTGCCGGGGTTCGGAGAACGGACGGTTCTCAACAAACAACTGCTCCACCGAGCGAAACGCCCGGAACAACGTTTCCCATGGGCCAAGTGTCTGCGGCGCGTCGGCTACGGAGCTGATCAGCGCTGACGTCAGCGCAGCCTCGCCGTCGAACAAGACCTCCCGCTTGTCCGGGAAGTGACGGAAGAACGTGCGTTCCGTGACACCTGCCTTCGCAGCGATTTCGGCAGTCGTGGTCTGATCGTAGCCGCGCTCGCTGTACAACTCTAACGCAGCCTGCTGAAGCCGACGCCGCACTTGCTCCCTGCTCCGTGGCATAACTCTATACATACAGGTATTGTCAGCCGCTGACAATGCGTATATAGTCAGTGACTGACGAAACCGCGTTACTGCCCAGATGCGCATGGCTCGCTGGGACAACCCCGTCTCGCGACCAGCACCTGACCAGTCAATCGGAGATGTACCATGAGCGAGTCTAAGATCACCACTGACACCATGAGGACCGTTCGCTTCCATAGCTATGGCGAACCGGAGGAAGTCTTGCGCCTCGATGAAGTCGCTATTCCAACCCCCGGCCCTGACCGTATTCGCGTCCTCGTGCACGCATGCGGGCTGAACCCAGCTGACTGGGCGCTATGTCGGGGCTTGTTTCCCGGCAACCTTCCGCGCGGGATCGGACTGGAGCTGTCCGGGATCATTGACCTGGTCGGAGAGGGCGTCGTCGATGTGGCCGTTGGCGATCGTGTTTTGGGGACAGCTGATTATGCCGGCTACGCGAGCGCCGGCGCAGCCGATTGCGCATTATGAACCGCTGGACCCGTGTTCTGGAGGGGCTCGACCTCATTGAGGCGGCGGCATTGCCGATGGCGGTCGAAACGGCGTACCGCAGCCTCGAAAACCTTGGCGCTGCGGCTGGACAGACGGTTCTGGTCAACGGCGCGGGAACAACGGTTGGGTTCGCAGCCGTTCAGATCGCCCTGATGCGGGGGGGCCGGGTGATCGCTACCGCCGGTGACACCTTCGCTGAACGGCTGCGAGAGCTGGGCGCGAAGGTGACCTCGTATGGTAATGCGATGGTTGAACGCGTCCTCGAAATTGCCGGAGGAATGCCGGATCTGATCCTGGACGTTGCACCGATCAGCGGCGTGCTACCCGATCTCATCAAGATTGCTGGCGGGGAGCCTCGCCGTATCCTCACCATCACCGACTTCGCCGCAGCTGCAGAGTTGGGCGTCCGCTCTAGCCTCGGAGAAGATCCCACGTTGCGCTATGACGTGCTCGGCGACTTCGCACAGCGCGCCGCTGACGGCCAGTTCACGGTGCCGGTTGCCCAAACATTCGCCCTCGAAGACTGGCGTGCAGCATTCGACGTAAGCCAGAGCGGACATGCTCACGGCAAACTCGTCATTTTGCCCGGTCGCGCAGCCACAGCAAGCTAGACGTGGCGCTCAGCCGGTAATCACCGCCGAAAGCCGTTCCATCATGTCAACGAAGCCGCGTTACTACGCGCGTTTCGAAGACAGAAGCGGAGCGCAAGTGCGGGAATAGATGGAATAACGTTTGCGCTGTATGCTGTATGAGGATGACCTCGCCGGGAACTTGCGCGGATTGCATACTCGCATTCACGCTGATGCATCGTTGGACGTGCAATATCGGTGGTTCTGCCAAATATTGCTCGCCACTGCGCGTATTACCGCCGTCCGCACAACATTCGAGCGCTCGGAATGTTTCTTCAAGGCGTGCGTTCCATCTGGCTGCGGCTTCTACGGAGGCGGAGTCAGAGAAGTCGCCATTTTCAGTGGAAAACTTTCGCTGCAATGACAAGGCATCTCATCTTACCGCAACCGCGTATCGTGCATCCTTGGTGAACAGCAGCGCCGCTGCGCTAGACCATGGGAAGAGCGGGTGCGGGAAAGCCGCACGCCCGGATCTGTGAGGGCGACGCCGAATGGCTTAGCTACTCGACCACGATCCGTTTAGCCCCGCATGTTTTGGCGGTTAACCGAACATGCTGCTTTATTGCTGCATCAGACATGCGTCCATGATTTCGTGAGCTCGTTTCAAATTCCGTGGAAATTTGAAGGCGACGTAACTTAAGGCCATTATCTCATGCGGCTTGTATCGAATCAAGATCACGGCGTAACAAATTGCGTATCTCTCGATGGCCGTCAATGCGC